>Ga0302320_10000305_pt1 | contig 113973 bp, 85 predicted proteins | sample Bog_T0_3_FD_202130 | JGI IMG/M metagenome (GOLD analysis project Ga0302320, IMG submission 202130) | Peat permafrost microbial communities from Stordalen Mire near Abisko, Sweden - Bog_T0_3 | ecosystem: Environmental > Terrestrial > Soil > Wetlands > Peat | place: Sweden: Abisko, Stordalen... | reverse complement strand
ATTCCGACGTCTCAAGGGCTTCCGCCGCATCTTCTCTCGCTTCGAAAAGCTCGATGTTCTCTTCCTCGGCTTCCTTACCTTCGCACTGATCGTCGAGGCGCTCAGATAGTGTTAACACGCCCTAGGTGCCTCGCCTTCGTGGACTCGGAGTATCACCAGGATTCGAAAGTTTCCCGGCCCCGTCCTCAATCGAACAGCGCAAACCCCTGGCGGGTGGCCTCGATCCCGGGATACTTCCAAACCACAAATGAGGGTGCCCCCGGTCCCTCGCATTCGGGGACCTGGGATGCCACAGACCTCAACCCGGAACCCGTTCGTGACGTGCCGGCCAATCCCCTTCAAGTCGGCTCAAAGTATTGATTGTTTTACTGGTCGCAGTATCCACGTAGGAAAAATTCTCAAATCGACCCGAAAACCGGTTGCCGACCAATCACTGTCTTCCCCCCGAAGGATCGGCGGATCGGGACACATCCAAATCCACGAACGAGTTCGCCCCCGCCGGCAATCCCGGCGCATAGCAGTTTCCATCCGGGGCTGCATTCTTGGGGCACAGCGCACTGAACTGCGTCCGCCGCGGCGACTGCGCAAACTGCCACACCGTCGCCAGCCTGCTCACGTCGGCCGTAAAGACCCCCGCCATCGGCGGTCTTTCGAGCGTGCAACCCGGCGCCGGCGGGCAAGCATCGTTAGCCGCCCACAACTCCGTTGTTTCACTTTTTGGTCGAGCTCTTTCGCGAGAAGCAATATCTTCAGCCGTGCTGATCACGCCGCTTGAATCCTTTACCTCGATTCCGGAGCAATACACCCCGGCCCGCGCGCCGGCCGCCCGCACCGCTTCGGCCCAGGCGAAGATATACGAGGCCTGCTCGGCCAGCAACCGCCCGCCCTCTTCCTGGTCGAGAAAGATGAGAACGTTGCGGGCGAACCCTTCCCGCCGTGCCGCCTCGGCAGCGGCCTTCCCGTCCGCCGTTCCGATGGCCGCGGCGTCCCGGCCCTTCAACTCCGCGTCGGTGCGCCCGTTGAACAGGACCAGAAAGCCGAACCCGCTTTTCAGTAAAATCGCCCGCTTCCCGGCCCAGGTGTTTCCCGTCTCTCCCGGCGGAGGGTTGAGCCAGTAGCCTGCAAAACGAAAACTCCTGCGCAGCGCCGCCAGCGCCCCGTCCCCGGGATAGTCGTTGCGGTCGAACCCAGTGAACGCGTCCTGACCCAAGCCCGAGGCGCCCAGCAGAATCCAGGCCGCCAGGCCCAGCGTCCGTCCTCTCATCATCACCGCTCCCCCGCCCGCTTTGCCGATTTTAGTCGGCATCTCCGCTCGCTCCGGCATCGGAATCTCCCTTATTGTTTCTGCCATTTGTCATTTCCCTTTGCATCCGGAAGAGCAAGGTTCTCACGGCTCCGGGAGGCCCTCTCCCATCTTCGGTACAGCAACAAAAGCTCGCGCTTTTGTCCGTGACGCACTGCGTACGATTACCGTCCGGACGCGCACAATGGAAGCGGGAGAATCTCATGTGCGCCTGGGTGTGTCGCCAGCGCCCTGTTCAAAATCTCGGGGTTGCCCGCGGTCGGTACGCCCGTACCAAGCCCCGACCCCTACCGACCCTCCCCCCCATACTGGGCCTGTAAGGCAGTACGATCCAGTGTAAGTCACATTGAATCAACGGATTTCCGGTTACCATACGGTAAACAGAACCCCTGCTTTGCTTCATTTTGGTTCATTTTCGGCCCCTTCCGGTCGGTTTTTGACGCAAAACAGGCCTTCAATGAGCACAATTCAATGCCAATTTTTCAGCCCCCGGCCCACATGGAAGGTCGAGGTCGTGAGAAATGCCTGCAAATCTTCGGCTGGCTAATCCAGGCGGGTGAGGTAGGCTTCGCCTTCGCTGGGGCGGAGCTGACGGGCGATCTGTTCGGCCATCTGGCGGTTGTCGCCCTGGGGACGGATGCGAACCCAGTAGCTGTCTTCGCCGGGGAATTCGATCACATTGGCTTCGGAATATCGGCGGAGGAGCTGCTTTTTGAGCTTTTTCGCGGAGCGCTCGCTGTGGAAGGCGCCAATCTGGACGCACCAGCGGCCGCCGGAGTTGATCGACTTGGGGGTTTCATAAACGTCCATGCGAACGCGGGCGATTCCCGAACGGTAGATTCCTGTGGCCCTGGCCGAGGCTACCGTGAGATCGAGAATGCGGTCTTCGACAAAGGGGCCGCGGTCGTTGACGCGCATGGCGGCCGACTGGCCGGTCTGGAGATTGGTAACCTTGATGAGAGCGCCCATGGGCAGAGTGCGATGGGCGGCGGTGAGGGCGTGGTCGTCGAAAACCTCGCCGTTGGCGGCCTTGCGGCCTTTGTAGGGCGCCGTATACCACGTGGCGAGGCCGGTTTGGGTGAGGATGGGCTTGTGGGTGTCCACATAATCGAGGTCATCGGCGCTGACGCCGCCGCGCGGAACGGGAGTGATGGGGATGCGGGTGGAGGGAGGCGGGGTGGTCTCGGTGTGGCTGCTTTCGGGCGCAGGCGGCAAGGCCTGGACCGGGGGCATCTGGGACTGATGGCGATGGCTGCAGCCGCTCACCAGGAGCGCGAGGATGACGCCCGCGAGAGCGGAAAGGCGGCCAAGTGATCTCGCCGGACGGGCGGGCAGAGTCGCGGGTGGGGCGGTGGAAATCAACTTCGCGGGTCCTCTGGCCCGGTGTTGGGGCGTCCACCGGGAGGTGGGGCCTTTTGCTGGTCCATGCGGTCGGCGAGACCCCGGAGGGTATCGGCGAGGGCTCGCATGGCGGAGATTGACTCGCGGCGCACCTGGGGAACGACGGCGTCGTTGACATAGGCGATAGCGTGGCGCAGCTCCATCTCGATGAGTTCGACGGCTTCTTCAATACGCCGGCCTACGCCGCCATAGGGCGGATAAGGCGGGGGCGGCGGAGGTGGGGGATAGGAACTCATGATTTCGGACCTCTTGCCTGGAAGTTTGTCCGGCTGCATCCTCAGTCTGCTGGAGGGAGCCGGATGCGTCAATGGCTTGGACGAGCCTGCGGTAGGAAGGGTGCCGCGAGTGTCAATACAGGGAACAGGGAACAGGGAACAGGGGTCAGGGGTCAGGGAACAGGGGACAGAGATCAAGGAACGAAGGTCGGGGGTCGGGGCAATTCGATTTGATGGGACAGGTTCCGTTTGTCGCGGGGCGAAAGTGACCTTTTGCGCGGAACTCGCGTCACAATTTGGAAGGGGCGAAGTCGCTGGGTCTAAAGCCCCGGATCAAAACAATTTTGCGGTTTGATGCGGGTTGGATGGAACGGAGTGGATTCATTGCGGCAGGCGAGGATCGGGCTATTGGCGAGCGATTGGTCACAGTGGAGGCGGTGGGCGCTCGCAGGGATGGCTCTGGTAGCGTTGGCGGGGCCGCTGCGGGCCGCCGGATCCGAGGTCCTCGTTTTGGCGTTGCCGGATGCTCCCAAGCCGCAAACGGCTGGGCAGGCGAGCCAGGTCGCGGCTCTGCCGCCGGCTAACCCCTGCGACGTCAGGAACGCCGGCGGCAGCATGGCCGCGACGGCGGCGATGCGGGGAGCCGAGGCGGCAGCCGCGCCGGGGCCGATGGACAATCCCAAGGTGGTCAACACCGTGTTGTGCGTGCCGCATCTGCCCATTATTGATTGGTATGCGCGATTCCTGACCGGGCCGCAGGTGAAGGCGCTGACGCCGCTCCAGAAACTGCATCTTGCGGAGCGGAACCTGCTTGACCCGTTCAATCTGATGACGATTTTGGGAGAGGCGGGGATCGCCGTAGCGGCCAACTCCCACTCGGTGTACGGCCCGGGGATGTACGGGTATGGGCGATATGCCGGGGTGAGCTTTACGGAAGATATGACGGGGGAATTTTTCGGGACGTTTCTGATTCCATCGCTCAGCCACCAGGACCCGCACTATCACCGCATGCCACAGGCATCGATCAAGCGCAGAATCGCCCATGCCTTTTACCAGATTGCCTGGACCCAGGGGGACGACGGCAAGGGGATGCCGAACTACGCCGACCTGGTGGGCTTTGCCTGCGACGATGCGGTGGGGGACTTGTATGTTCCCGGGCAACAGACTAACATTCGCGCAAGTGCCAAGCGCTATGCTACGGGTCTGGCGACGGCTCCGATCGATAACTTTGTGACCGAGTTTGTGCCGGACATCGCGAGCCACATTCATGTGCAGATCGTGGTCATCCAGCGGATTATCAACCAGGTAGCGAGGACAGACTCAACGACGCAATAAGAAAATAGGCGAAAACGAACTTAAGTCGAAAAAACGGAATATGCCGATAGTTCTCCGGGGAGTCCTATCGATGCGTATCGGGTTATCGGCGCTCACGTTCCCGGTAGTGATTGCCGGGTTGGTTTTGGCCGCGGCCGCAGATGCTCAAACTCTGACCACGGCGCGAGCCATACGCCGGATGCTTCCGGAACAGGCCGCCGTAGGTCACCCCGTTCGGGTGCGCGGGGTAGTAACCGCCTTCGATACCAACCCCCCTACAAACTACTTCGGGATGATGGTGCAGGACAAGAGCGGCATCAGCGTCTATGCGATTCTAACCCATCCTCCCGCGGCTCCAGTTCATGGTGGGACGCTGGTGGAGGTAGTGGGGGTTACGGCGGCGGGCGCCTACGCGCCGATCATCAACCACGCCGAGGCGCGAGTAATTGGCGAAGGGCACCTCCCGGCCGAGACACGCCGAGTGACGATGGGACGGATGCTAAGCGGGGTCGAGGACGGCAACTGGGTGACGATCGAAGGTATCGTTCACGCGGTGTGGAAGTCAGGATTCGACGAGCGCATCGCGGTGGAAATGAGCGATGGATTAATCGTGGCGGGGACGGCGAGGGAGCCTGGAGCCGATTATGCGCGTTTGATCGACGCGAAAGTGAGAGTCAGAGGGATCTGCGCACCAATCTTCAACCGCAACCGGCAGTTAACCGGAGTGGAAATGGTGTTCCCGGGATTGAAGCAACTGACGGTGCTGGAAGCGGCGCCGCCCGACCCGTTCGCGCTTCCTCCCCAGCCGATTGGGAGCATTTTGAGGTACAACCCCGACGCATCGCCCGGTCACCGGATTCACACCCGGGGGACGGTGACGCTCTACTGGCCGGGGAGATTGCTTTGCCTGTCGGAGCGGAGTCATGGACTCTGCGTAAGAGGCGCGCAAAGCACACCGCTCAAAGTCGGACAGGGCGTGGATGTGGTGGGGTTTCCTATGGTGGGGAGCCTGGCACCGACATTGGATGCAGCATTATTCAGGCCTGGAGGGATAGCCACTGACCCGGATAATGTGCCCGAGGTGAGCGCGGAAGCGGCCCTGGGCGGATTGTACGACTCTCAGCCCGTGGAAATTGAAGCTCAATTGATTGGTCAGGACAGGTCGGCGAAGGATCCGACGATATTCATGTCGGCGGGAAGGAGTGTATTTTCAGCGGTACTTCCGGCGGGTTTCCGGACTGAAACGATCCGGACGCTGCAGGAAGGAAGTGTCCTGCGGGTAACGGGGGTCTGTTCGGTCAAGGCAGACAATGTGGCCGGGATCGATCAAGACGGGTTCTCGGTGCCTTCCTCCTTTAGCATCTTGCTTCGGACGCCCGATGACGTTACGGTGTTGCATCGCCCCAGTTGGTGGACTCCCGGCCACGCACTGATGATGCTGGGGATTGTCGCCGTCGGCGCGCTGGCGTCAATCTTCTGGATCCTGATGCTGCGCCAGCGGGTGGAGCAGCAGACCCAGGTGATTCGCAACAGCCAGGAACAGTTGCGCCACTCGGCGCAGCACGACCCGCTGACCGACCTGCCAAACCGGACCTTGCTCCATGACCGGATGGAGATGGAATTGGCGCGCGCGGAAAGGTCGGAGTCGATTCTGGGGCTGTTGATGGTGGACCTGGACGATTTTAAACAAATCAACGACCAGCTAGGGCATGGGGTGGGCGACGAAGTGCTGCGAGAAGTGGCAACGCGTCTGGTCCGCGCAGTGCGGAAGACGGATACGGTGGCGCGGATCGGGGGCGACGAGTTCATCCTGTTGCTGACCAATCTGAATCATCCTGGCGAGATCGAAATGATCGCCGCAAAGATCGTTTCGGCCATCTCGATGCCGTTCCTCACCGGGGGCCGCGAGATTCCCCTCTCCGGGAGCGTGGGCGCCTGCACCTATCCGGACGGCGGGACCGACGCCGAGCGGTTGTTGCAATGCGTGGACGCGGCAATGTACCGGGCCAAGGCTCAAGGGCGGAGCCGGTATTTCGTCGCCGATCCGCAATCATTTCCGACCGAGACAATCCTATGAGGTCCGGTGGCAGGTAAGCCCGCCCCTGAATTCCCCTATCCCATTCCCCCCGCTTAAGTTGCATTTCGATGGCGGATTCAGCAGTTCGCTGTACGCCGATTGGGTTGACGGTCGTCCCCGGTTATATTGACAATGAGTTTTTAGACCTTGGAGTCCATTCCGGAGCCAAGGCATTTGACCCCCGCAGGCAAATCGTTGTAAAGCTGCAGGCGAATCTTTCTAAAGGAGATCGCAACACATGTCCAAAACGGTTAAATATGTCGAGAAAGCAGCAGTCTATGCGGCTAAAGGTGCTTGGGTGGTATTCGAACGGCTGAATCGGATCAGCCCCAACCCGTCCTTCACGCCCAAATGGAGCGATAAACCCCTTCAGAAGTCCTGGCAGAAGGAGAAGCCGCCCCTGGGTTGGCCTCGGACTACCGATTCGCTTTGTCCCAAGTGCGTTCCGGAGATCAGGCAGCAGATTCTGGACGGCAAACTGCCCCATGAAGTGCTATTGAATGAGAAGGTTGGCGAGATCAAGGCGCAGATTATCGAGCGCGACGGCAAGATCCTGATGGTGAAGGACTGTCCCAAGCATGGTCATTTTGAAGACGTGATGTCGATCGACGCCAAGTTCTTCAAGCACCTGGAAGAGAGCTTCCCGGGCCGGGACATTCGGGCGCACGGCGAGGGCGACGAGAACCTGCATCATCACGGGACTTCGACCGTGACCCATGGACGCGGCTCGGTGCTGACGATCGACCTGACCAACCGGTGCAACATGATGTGCGACCCATGCTTCATGGATGCAAACCAGGTTGGGTTCGTCCATGAGCTGACCTGGGACGAGATCAAGACCATGCTGGACAACGCCATTACCGTGAAGCCCAAGCGGCAGATGAGCGTGCAGTTTTCCGGCGGCGAACCTACGCTGTCGCCTTACTTCCTTGACGCCGTGGCTTACTCGCGCAAGGTGGGCTACAACAGCGTGCAGGCGGCTTCGAACGGGATTGAGTTTGCCAAAAGCAAGGAGCTTTGCAGAGCGGCCGCCGAGGCCGGTCTCCGCTACGTCTACCTCCAGTTTGACGGCATCGGCAACGCGGCCAATTCGCACCGCAAGGTCGGTAACCTGTTTGACGTGAAGCTGCAGGCGATCAACAACCTGCATGAGGCGGGCGTGGAGATTGTGCCGGTGACGACGATCATCAACGGCATCAACAACGAGCAGGTGGGCCGAATTATCGAGTTTGCGCTCGACAACCCGAAGAAGATCAGCTTCCTGAGCTTCCAGCCGGTGAGCTTTACGGGCCGCGACGAAGACATTACCGACGACCGGCGCATGGCGCAGCGCTACACGCTGAGCCACATGGCGCACGACGTGAAGAATCAGTGCGGCATCGGCGAGCCGGAGCGGGACTGGTTCCCGATCAGCTTTATGAGCACCTTTTCCGACTGGGCCGACCTGATCCACGGGCCGCAATCGGAGTGGGGCCAGCTGAGCTGCGGGTGCCACCCCAACTGCGGCATCGGAATGGCGCTGATGATCGACAAGGAGACTAAAGAATCGGCTCCGGTAACGGCGTTCCTGGATATGGGCCAGGTGGCCAAGGATCTGGCCAAGGTCAACGACGCCGCACGAGGCAAATGGCTTTCGGTAATCGGACTCGGCTTGGCGCTGCTGCGCAACTACGATCCGTTCCAGTCGCCCACGCACTTCAAGATTACCGACATGATGAAGAAGATGGACAAGACCTTCAACGCCACCGGCAAAAACTACGGCAGCGTGAAGGGCGATCGGACTCTGGAAGACATCAAGCTGCGGCGCCAGGACCGGTGGAACTTCCTGTTCATCGCCGGCATGTGGTTCCAGGACCTGTTCAACTACGACTTCCGGCGCACGGAGCAGTGCATTATTCCGTACGCGACGCAGGAAGGCGAGATCAGCTTCTGCGCCTACAACACCGGCGTGGGCTGGAGAAACATTATCGAAAAGATGCACATGACGTCCACGCTGACCAAGTGGTATGAGGAGCACGGGCGGCATGAGATCTTTGCCGGCGGCAAGAAGGTGGGCATGACGCAGGTGGGCCATGAGCTTAAGCTCAACATGGAACACGTGAATGCGGAAGCCAACCACACGCTGGATGACCTGGGCATCGCCAAGAACGCCCGCGAAGAGAAGATCCGCGCGCGCGCCGCGACAACCGCAGACAAGGTAAAGGTGGATGCGGAGAATGCACGGATGGCAAAGCTCTATCGCGAGCATGTGCTGGGCGAAAAGCCGGTTGAGGGTCTGGTTCGTCTGGACTCGATTGCCCCGGCTAAGCCGGCTGTACGGAAGCAGGCCGAGCCGGTGGCCGGCGACTAACTCCCGCCACTTGGTTCTCTCGGGAAACGGGCCGCTCATTTCAAAGCTGAGCGGCCCGTTTTGATTTGCCCGATCTTCGTCGCACTCTCACCAGCCCGGCTCGAAATTTTCCGTGCCTTGAGGCTTTGGGTCGGCATCGTACGATTCATGCGACTCGCACGCGTTGGGCTGATTGCTCAATCGTTGTTTTATATTGGCGGCGGCGTAAACCACTTTGTGCATGGGGAGTTTTACCGGCACATCATGCCCGATCACTATGCACATCCTGGGGAGTGGGTGGATCTGACCGGAGTGGCGGAGATTGCTGGTGGGGTAGGGCTGCTGGTTCCGGCTACGCGCCGGAGTGCGGCGGTTGGCATTGCGGCCATGCTGGTGGTGTTCCTGGATGTACATCAGTACATGCTGCGGCATCCGGAGCGGTTTCCTGAGATTCCCAAATGGACGCTGTGGGCGCGGATTCCGGTGCAGTTCGCACTGATTGCATGGGCTTTGCATTATGCGCGTCAACGGGAGACGGATGAGACCTCGCCCACAGACGAGCCGAACGTGCCGGCGATCTGGTAGCGGTTATCTTCGGATCTCAAATGCGAATCCGCCGAGGATGGTGCGCGGCGGCATGTTGACGCCGGTGATCTCCTGATAGCCGGTGTTGCTGAGGTTTTCGAGGCGAATATAGGGGCGCAGTTTGCCGGTGTCGCGGGTTAGGGTGGCGTTCCAGACGGGGTAGACCGTCTGTTGGTAGCGTTGGGCGAGCTCGACGGCGTTGGTGAGCACTACGGCGTGGCCGAGACCGGCGGCCCACGAGGCGTGAATGTTCTGGACCGGATAGTTGAAGACGTATTCGGATTGGAGGCCGTGGAGCGCGTTCTGCGCCCCGTGAAGGGCTGTCCACGCGATGCGGATAGTCTGGAGGCGGCCAGGGATCCAGGTGAGAGTCGATTCGATGCCGGCAAAGCGGAGGCCGCTGAGATTGGCGGCGCACCAGGTGTTGGCGGCGATGCAGGAGGGCGGAAGAAACGGGTTCGGAAAGACAACGCTGCGTACGTAGTCGATGGTGTCGTGTTGCTGAGAGTAGAAGCCGGTGGCGGAGAGCGAGAGGCGCGTGGACGGAATCCAATCCACGCCGAGGTCGCCGGTCCAGGCGGACTCGGGCCTGAGGTTGGGGTTGCCGAGGGTGGACGGATCTGAGTAATAGAGGTCGGTGTAAGTGGGAATGCGGAATCCGTAGCCTCCGCTGGAGCGGAGTTTGAGCTGGGGAAGAAGGCTGAGGCTCCCGGCGAGTTGCGGAGAGAAGACGGCTTGCGCTCCGGCGGAGAAGATCTCTTCGCGAACGCCCGCGGATAGGTTCCAGCGGGCTTTCGCGGGGCTCAGGTCGACATCAACATAGCCGGCGCCGCGGTTGCGTGCGTGGAGTCCAAGGTTGTTCGAATGGATGCTGTCGCCGTCGGACTCAAGGCCCATGAGCAGCAGCGAACCGGCGGGAAGCTTGACGGTGTGGCGCACGGACGCTTGCCAAGAGCCGTCGAGGTGATTGTTTTCATAGATTGCAGGGTCGTCCCGGAAGAGTACGAACTCGTCGGTGTGGCGGCGATAGCCGAAGGCTGCGACGGTGTGAAGACCAAGTTCCTGCCGGGCGGAGGCGAACCAGCCCTTGGTGCGCTCCCAGGACGGGTAGTCGCCGTAGAACTGGTTGGCGCCGAAGGAGCGGTCGCTTGCGGCAAACAGCAAATCTGAAACGCCAAGGCGCGAGCCGTACCAGCTTTCCGCGGAGGCATCCTCGTTGCGGTAGTCGCGGTCGGCCATAAAGCCGGTGGAGAAGTTGCGGTCGGCGGTGGCGCGGCCGCTCCAGTGGGCGCGAGTTGCGTTGGCCGAGAGGGTTTCTTCGTTGGCCTGGTAACTGCCTTCCCCGGCGCGGAGCCAGAGGGAGTCGTGATCGGGCGCGGCGGTGAGAAAGTCGACTACGCCCGAGAGGGCGTCGACACCGTGCAGCGTGGAGCCGGCGCCCTGAAGGACCTGGATTGAGTCCATGGCTTCGAGGGGAAGGGGAAGATCGAGATTGTGGTGCGAGGTTTGCGCGTCGTTGATGCGGAAGCCATTGAGCAGGACCAGCGTTTGCTCAAAGCTGCCTCCGCGCAGGACGAGATCGGACTGGCCGCCTCCTGCGCCGCGCTGCTCGAGAAAGATGGAGGAGTCTTGGCGGAGGAGGTCCTGCGGCGACTCCGCAGCGAGCTTCATAGGCGCGACGGGAAGGACTTCGACGGAGCGGGGCGACTCTGCCAGCGGGACGGGCGTAGCAGAGCCGAGGACGACCATGGTTTCATTCGGTCCGGCGACGGTAGTCGGCGGGGACGGAGCATTTTGCGCGGTAGCTGCCGGTAGCGAGGCTGCGAGGAGGAGACAGGCGCAGCGGATTTTTGAGGGAAAAGACATCGTCAGTTCAATGATCGCCGCCAGAGCGCCAGGACACAAGGACGGTTTTGTATTTGCGTGAATAGTTTAGGTGGTAAACTACTCTTCTCAAGCGATGCGCATCAGTGCTTTTCTCCATCAGAGTCCGATGTTTGCGGTGAGCCGGGCGGCGCGGCGGTTTGAATCGCTGGCCGCGCGGACCCTGGCTGCGGACGAGTTGAGCTTTCTGGAGGGCCTGGTGCTGGCGGCCTTGTTTTTTGAGGCGCCGATGCCGGTGAAGCCATCAGAACTCGCCGAGACGTTCGGAACTTCACGCGGAAATGTGAGTCACTGCATCTCGTCGCTTGAGGCGAAGGGGCTGCTCGAGAGGAAGATCGACCCAGCAGACGCGCGGGCGTATCAACTTTCACTGAAGACGCAGGGGAAGAGGTGCGCGCTGCGCGTGATTGGGACGCTCGATAAGCTGCAGAATGAGTTCGAGCGGGAGATTGGGAAAGCAGCGCTGGGTGAAATGTTGAGGTCAATTCGGAAGCTCGAGGCGCGGGCGGGCGGATGAAGCGTTGAAGTTTCCCAGGTCCCAGAATCGGGACCTGGGGCACCCGAGTTCCCACATCCGCTCGAATGTTCGGCTACAGAATGTAGCGACTCAAGTCGTGGTCTTTCACGATGCTGGCGACCATCTGCTTTACATACTCGTCGGTGATAAGGAAGACTTTCTCAGGGCCGGATGCTGTGGCGCGGTCCATGAGCGGCAGCGGCGTGGACGACTCGTTCTTAATGGCCAGAGTGAGCGCGGCGGCGGCAGCTTCGTCCTGGACGTGACGGGCGACATCGGGGGCGAGGAAACTGACGTCTTCCAACACTCGCTCCATGATGGTGTGAAGACGGCGGGCGCCGATGTTCTCAGTTTGCTCGTTGACTTTGAAGGCGAACTCAGCCATCTCGCGGAGTGCATCCGGCGCGAATTCGAGGCGGACGCCTTCGGTTTCAAGCAGGGCCGAATATTGCTTGGTGAGCGAGGACTTGGGCTCGGTGAGGATGCGGAGAAAATCATCGACAGTGAGCGACTGAAGCTCGACGCGAATGGGGAAGCGGCCCTGGAGCTCGGGAATAAGATCGCTGGGCTTGGAAACATGGAATGCGCCGGCGGCGATGAAGAGAATGTGGTCGGTGCGGACCATGCCGTAGCGGGTATTGACGGTGGTGCCTTCGACAATGGGAAGGATGTCGCGCTGGACGCCTTCGCGCGAAACGTCGGGGCCGTGCCCGCCTTCGCGTCCGGCGATTTTGTCGATCTCGTCGAGGAAGATGATCCCGTTCGACTCGACGCGCTCGACCGCCGCGCGATTCACCGAGTCCATATCGATGAGGCGGCCTTCTTCTTCCTGTACGAGGTAGTCGAATGCGTCGGAGACCTTCATTTTGCGTTTCTTTGAGCCGCCGCCGAAGATGTTAGGCAGCATGTCCTTGAGGTTCATCTCCATGTCCTCAAGGCTCTGGTTCGAGATGATGCCGAACTGCGGAGTGCCGCGCTCGCGGACGTCGAGCTCGACCATGCGGTCGTCGAGCTTGCCTTCGCGGAACTGCTGGCGGAGTTTTTCGCGGGAGCGCTGATAGCTCTCTGTGCCGGGCAGCGAGAGCTGACCCTCCTGCGCGGGCTGGGCGGGTGGCGGGGGCAGCAGCACGTCGAGCAGGCGCTCTTCGGCGTTCATCTCGGCGCGGTCTTCGACTTCTTCAAGGCGTTCTTCGCGGACCATGTCGATGGCGATCTCAACCAGGTCGCGGATCATGGATTCGACATCGCGGCCCACGTAGCCGACCTCGGTGAATTTTGAGGCTTCCACTTTCAGAAATGGGGAGTTGGTGAGCTTGGCGAGGCGGCGCGCAATCTCGGTTTTGCCCACGCCGGTGGGGCCGATCATGATGATGTTCTTGGGCATGATGTCGTCGGCCAGGTCGGGTGGCAGCTTCTGGCGGCGCTGGCGATTGCGCAATGCGATGGCTACGGCGCGCTTGGCTGCACGCTGGCCAACGACATGCTTGTCTAATTCCGTTACGATTTCGCGCGGGGTCAGCTCGTCCAGCGCGAGTTCCTGTTCTTCGGCGGATGCGGGCAGATAGATGGCCATACGTTGTACATCTTATTGTCTCAGGGTTTAGCGGGCCGGTCTCCGATCGCAATGCACGAGGCTGGCCTTCTGCAGTCCTCCGTTGCCAATTCGGCAAGGCGGCAAGAAGATCATCCCCGGCGCTACGCCAGTCTTCGGCGCTGGCCGAGAGATCTTCGTTTCCTTCCAGGCCTGCAAGCAGACCCAGTCAACCGGCAATCAACTATCCCCGAAGCACTTAGTCGCCCCACAGAGTCTCAAGGATACGACTACCGGGCGCAGCAAAATGATTCACTATTGCAATAATGCGTGCGCCAAAGGCGGATAATTCTGTGCTACTATTTGCCAGATTGAATAATCTGGTTTAATGAACGGTTCAATTGCGCTGCATTGCTTTGAGTGTGATCAGTTCGTCACGGCGATAGTTCAAAAGCTTTAAGTTTGAGTGATCTTCCGTTTTGGGAGCCCGACCTCCCCGGATCTGCCTTCGTGAAGCGCGATGCTAGAAAGAGGAACCGGGGAAGCATTTTTCGACTGCGACGCACTCGGGATGGGCGAGATGGGAATCCACACGGAAAGGGCCGGTTCTCAATTGGATGGAGTCAGGAGTCACAGATGAGTTTGTTTAGCCGCGCTCTGAGGATCGCGCGCCCATGGATGATATCGCAAATGACGCTGGCCCTGGCGGTGTCAGCGTTGCACGCACAGGCTCTTTCTCCTCACGGCATTCCGACGTCCCCACAGATCACCGCCGAAGAGCAGGCCGGCATTGACGAAGATATTGCGCGCCACCTTGGCGACGTTCCCAGGGACCCCGGGCCGAAGGCGAACCTTTCTACATCCCTGAATCCGGCCGCGGTCCACACGGCAGCGCGAAAGGTGGCAGACTGGGAGCTAAAGCGGGCTGAGCCGTATCTGACTCAGAACTGGACCTGGAGCGTTCTCGATACCGGATTCATGGCGGCTGCGCGCGAGCTCCACGATCCGCGCTACAGCAATGCCATGCTTACAATGGCTTATAAATTCCACTGGGAGCTGGGAGCGGAAGATGTGAAGCAGTACGGCTGGCCCGACAGCAACGACCAGGCGCTTGGGCAGACTTATCTTGAGTTGCATTTCCTTGACCCGAAGGCGGAGAAAATCGCTCCGACACGGAAGGGTCTCGATGGTCTTCTCGGAGCAACAATGCCCGCGGCCCCCAATGACCAATTCCCCATCTGGTGGTGGTGGTGCGACTCGTTGTTTATGGCGCCGGGCGCCTGGACGCGCATGGCCGCGGCCACGCACGACTCAAAATATCTAGACTATCTCGACAAGCGATGGTCAGAGACCTCGAATGCGTTGTACGACCCCCAGTATCATCTCTATTACCGCGACAAAACGTTTATGGGAAAGAAGGGCCCAAGCGGCAAACCTGTCTTCTGGTCGCGCGGCAATGGCTGGGTGATGGGGGGTCTTGCGCGCGCGCTCGAATATATGCCGAATGACTCGCCGGATTACCCTAAGTTCGTGAAGCAAATGCGCGAAATGGCCGGGGAGTTCGCATCCATCCAAGACTCGAAGGACGGTCTCTGGCACTCCGATCTTCTTGACCCGGCCGACTACCCTCAACCGGAGATCTCAGGTTCCGCCCTGATCACCTTTGGCTTGGCCTGGGGAATTAACCACGGCATCCTCGATCGCGCCACTTACAGGCCTGTAGTGGCGCGAGCGTGGCGCGGAATGGTCAATGAGATCTACGCTGACGGGCGTCTCGGTAACATTCAGCAAACCGACGGTAAACCCGATTACTATCTCCCTGCGTCGAGTTACAACTTTGGAGTTGGAGGATTTCTTCTCGCTGCGGAGCAGGTTGCCCTTCTGCATGAGCACACCGCTCGCTGAGGCTGACCAGCGGTTGATATGGAGTTGGAAATGCGCCAGTCATTTGTTTTATGAAAGGTAATCCATATTCGATCGCATGGGCACTCGCTCTGGCGTGCTCCGCGGCTGCTGCACAGTCAGCGCCCTCAAACTCACTTGAGAGCTGGATGAACACGATCGCGCAGCAGCAGTTACAACAGCGTGCCCAAACTATTCGTGGAATTCACACCGTGGACGAGGCAGAGAAACGGAAAGAGTTTGTTCGCAAGCAACTTCTGGACGACATCGGGGGACTGCCTGACTACCAAGGCCCGCTGAACGCACGCATCACCGGCCAGATTCATGCGGAGTCTTACACCATCGAGAAGGTGATCTACGAAAGTCTGCCGGGGTTTTTTGTGACGGCAAATCTTTACCGGCCAAATGCTCCGGGGCGCTACCCGGCAGTCCTGTTGCAATCCGGTCACACGCAAGAGGGCAAGCCCGAAAACCAGAGAGTTGCGGCAAACCTCGCGCTGAAAGGATTTGTCGTACTGTGCTTCGATCCGATAGGGCAGGGCGAGCGGGAACAAAGCTACAGCCGGCAGTTGGATGGGGCCGTGGCGGGTTGGTCAGTTCCGGAGCACATCATCATGGATGCTCAAGCCCAGTTGATCGGGCAAGGTCTCGCCCGTTACTTCCTTTGGGATGCAATGCGTTCCCTCGACTATCTTGCCAGCCGGCCGGATGTGGATTCCTCCCGGATCGGCGCAGCCGGATGTTCAGGAGGAGGCGCGCTAACCACGTTTATCGGCGGGCTCGATTCGCGTGTGAAAGTTGTCATTCCTGCGTGTTACCCAAGTTCGTTTCAGACGATGTTTGCCACAGCGGGCCCTCATGGCGAGATGGTCTTTCCGCAAATGCTCGTCGGGGGCCTGGATACTGCCGATTTTGTGGAGCTCTCCGCCCCTACGCCCTGGCTGCTTCAAGCGACAGAGACCGATCAATACGGTTTCAGCCATGAGGGAGTGCGCCTGGTTTATGAAGAAGCCCAGTACTGGTACGACATGTATCATGCGCGCGGCAATGTAGGTTTCATGATCGGACCGGGTAGCCACGGCATGCCTCTTGTCAGCCGCGAAGCTGTCTACGAATGGATGATTCGCCATCTCAAGAACGGAAAAGGAGACATTCACGAACAACCCGTGAAAATGTTCTCGAACAGCGAACTCACTGTTACACCCACCGGTCACGTCGAAGATTTGCCAGGCAGCCGCAAACTCTTTGAGATCCTCAACGCCGATCTCGAAGCGCGTGAGAAGAAGGGTACCATCGCCGATCTGCGAGCGAAACTCGAGAGCCTTCGCATTCCGACCGACGGTTCCGCGCCCAAAGTCGTAGTGAAGGAGGAACGAAGCGGAGACAACGGCAATCAGCAGCACATCCAATTTGAAAGCGAGCCCGGCATCTGGCTTGACGCGACCTTGGATGTGCCGGTTTCTCCCGGGCGCAAACCTGCGCTTCTGATTGTCAAAGGAAGTCAACAAACTCATGGAATGACACTGGATACCATTGCGGAAAAGGCGGTCAAGCTGGGCCGCGTCGTCTTGGAACTGGAACCTCGTACCTCCCAGATGAAGAACGAAGAGGGCTCCTACACCGGCGATTGGACAAGCGACATGCGAGCCAATCTGATCGGTCGCAACCTGCCTGCGATGCGTGCACACGACATTCTTCGCGGTCTTGATTTGTTGCGCGCCCGCCCGGACGTTGCCTCGGACTCAATTCGTGGCGCGGCGCGAGGGGTTGCTGGAGTCTGGTTATTGCTTGCCGCTGCAGCCGACCCCAGGATGAGTGCGATCTGGCTCGACAGAACGCCCTACAGCTTGCGCGCAGCTCTCAAGAATTCGGTTACTTCTGAACTGTCTGACGCTGTCATATCCAACTTTGCGCTCAACTGGGACCTGGAAGATCTGGTGAAGGCGATGGGAACGAGGGAAGTGATGTGGACCGATCCTACAAACTGGATGCGTACCGTGGCTCCCCTCGGGCCGCCGTTTCTCTATCGTTATGTCCTCGGCGATCTCACGGATGAGATGGATGTGCAAGATGACCGCTATATTCGCGATTTCCTCCGCTAACGAGGCGAGGTTTAACAACACCAATGAGTATAGGAAACGAAACATGAAAATGAGAATGTCTGTCTTATTGCTTGCGTGCCTTCAGTTCGCTGGAACCGCATATGGAGGAACGTTCCGCGCCTCCGCCGTCGAGGTCGATATTACTCCTGATGCCCCGCAGTGGCTCTCAGGGTATTCAGCAAGGAAGTCGGATGGGGTTCGCGACCGAATCTACCACCGGATTGCGGTGCTGGATGATGGCACGACCGCGGCCTATTTCATCTCCACTGATACGTGCATGTTTTCACCTGCGTATGCGGACAAAGTCAAGGAAGATATTCATCAGCAGTTGGGGATTCCGGTCGACAGCATATGGTGGCTTGCGACGCACACGCATTCGGCTCCTGAGATCGGTCCTCCGGGCGCCCCGGCCGCATACATGCCGGAGCGGTACAACCAGGCCGGGAGCGGGGAATCGAATCCCGTCTATACCCAGTTCGCAGAGAGCAAGTTGATCGAAGGGTTGCGCCAGGCACAGAAGCAGTTACAACCGGCCCGCCTGGGCTTTGGAATCGGTTTCTCAACCGCAAATATCGACCGGCGCGCCATCGACGAAGACGGAAAGGTAACGATCGGACTAAACCCGGATGGGCCGACGGACCGGCAGATAGGCCTGATCCGCCTGGAAACGGCGGATGGAAAGTTGATTGCCCTGCTCGCCAATTACCCCATCCACGGAACGGTGCTGGGACAGGAAAATCTCAAAATCACCGGCGATGTGCCGGGCGTGGTTGCGCAGTATGTAGAACAGAAATTAGGTGCGCCCGTGCTGTTCATCAATGGCGCCGAAGGAAATCTTGCACCCATCTATAGCGTTTACCCGGATCCCGAGTCGGGGCATCTCGACCAGTTTCGCGTGCTGCTGGGCGACCGGATTCTGGAAGCGAATCAACGTATCGGCGCACTGACTTCTGCAGTCGTTCTTACCAAAAGTGAAGCCACGATCGAGTCGCCGCTGCGTGCGGGTTTGAAATGGCCCGATTCGCTCAAGACGTATCTTCGGACTTCTCCCGAAGGCGCCACACTGGTGCGGGTGCCTGTACATTTTCTTGAAATCAATCACGAGGCAGTCCTTTGGGGTGCGCCCGTCGAACTGTTTTGCAAGATCGCGATTGATGTCCGGAATCAGTCGCGTTTTCCTTTCACGTTTTACTTCGGAATTCTGAACGGGTGGCTTGGGTATCTTCCCACGGCAGAAGCCGTGCATCAGGGAGGATACGAGCCGGCGACTTCACCGTTTTCTGACCGGGGAGAGGAGGACTTTCGCCAGGGCGTTCTTTCCCACCTTGCCGGGATGACGCGCTGACAACGAATCGCTGACTCGCTCGCCAATGGATGCCGCACCGCGCCCATGTCGAGCCCCCACCGAGGCGAGGCGGAGCGGTTCGGGAGATCGCCCAATGCCCGGCTTCGCTCATCTGGCATGATTCAGACAGTCGGCGTAAAGATTGGGGCGAGTATGAACCGGCAGACCGTGAGCAGAACTGTGTCAAAATCCACGTCTCCGGAAGGGCGCCCGTCCGCGAGCCGCGACCTTTTCGAGTACCTCCACAGTGTCACACAGGAACTTGAACTCAGCTGACTTGCCGTGCCAGGCAAGACATCTTCAGGATCCTAACGGCAATTCGAGACTTGAAAAGAACGCGCTGGTTTTGAGCTCGAAGGCACTTGCATTAATTCAGTTTATAGACGAGCGACGAGATAAGAGCGAATATATTCCTAATTTATCTATTGACATTGCATAAACCGTCTGCTAAACGTAGTTCTCACAGGGAGCTTTATTCAAATTCTGGAAAAAGCGTGAGTTTGTTTTACTTCCCCTTCGGCGTCAGACGCCAGGATATGTGCTTCCCACCGGGGCACAACGCGGAGAATTAGAGGTCGAGATGACGCAGGTTCGATGCGGCCATCTACGTGTACAACCTCAACGCATCACTCATCTGGAGCGGTACGTCGCATGAGCGCCGTTTATCGACGGGGTTTGCGGCAGGTTCAGAGATTTCCGCGACCGCGTGTCCTCCACACAAGACCAGTGCGTATTGCCAGTTTCCAAGCTTGGCAAATCCTGAAAGGACAAGTCCAGTGAAAGCTGAATATTGTAGGTTCTTGCAGCCAGTACGCGGCCAATTTCCGAACATGACGAACCCCAACCGCGGAGGCTTGCCGAGGGGCGTGTCGCGCGATTTGATCTGCCGTTGGTTGAAGTTCGCCCTTGTGGTGGTCTTCCTGGCATTCACCAGGCAATTGGCGCTTGCTGCCGACACCGGGACCATTTCTGGGACGGTACAGGACGCCCAGGGATCTGTCGTGCCGGGCGTCACTGTCCAACTCACCTGCGTGGAGACCGGAGTTGTCCAGACGGTTGACACGGATTCGGCCGGGTTTTATCGGTTTCCCGCGCTGCCCCTGGGACACTACAACGTAGTGTTCAGCAAGGCCGGCTTTGAGAAGTTCGAAACAACCGGCCTGCTTATCGACGTCGATGCGGCGCTGCATTCCGATGCTGTGCTTAAGGTTGGCTCGACATCCGAACAGGTCACGGTCAGCTCGACCGAGGCGCAGGTGGATACCGAGTCCGCACAAGTGGGTGAAGTGATTGGCGGAAAGGAAATGACCGACCTGCCGCTGAACGGGCGCGCTTACACCGATCTTCTGGCCCTGCAGCCAGGCGTTGTCCCCTTCCAGGCGGCGGAGTTCGGCGCCGAGCAGCCGTCAAATCAGCTCAATAACGGGTTGCTTTCCATATCCGGCGCGCAGAACACGCACAGCGGCTTTATGGTGAACGGCGCGAATACGGTGGAGGGATATAGCGGCGGCACCTACCTGATTCCCACGCTGGACTCCATCGCCGAATTCCGCATCATCAGCGCCGATGCCAACGCCGAGTATGGCAACTACAGCGGCGGGCTCGTGAACGTTGTCACCAAGTCGGGCACTAACCAGTTTCACGGCAACCTGTTTGAATTTCTGCGCAATCCCGATTTCGACGCATCGGACTTCTTCGCGAAAGTCAAAGATACATTGCACCAGAACCAGTACGGGGCCACGGCTGGCGGGCCGATCTGGCGGAACAAGATCTTCTTCTTCGGCGACTGGCAAAGCTGGCGCCAGTCTGTCGGTGCAAGCTCAGGCAAGCAGTTTGTTCCCACCAGCACGGAAATCACGGGCAACTTCTCCGATGAAGCCAGTCAGCTGAGCGGAAAAGTGAGTGGCCCCTACTTCGCCAGCCTGCTTTCGCAACGATTGGGTTACGCGGTGACGAATGGAGAGGCCTATTATACGAGCGGTTGCACGAGCAGTTCGCAGTGCGTCTTCCCCAACGCGGCGATTCCCACAACGGCGTGGTCGCCTGTGGCTCCGTTCATCATTAAGTTGATCCCACCTCAGACGGTTGCGCCGTCCGGGGGGAATCCGGGATATCTCGTCGCTACGGCTCCCAGCACGTTGAAGGACGACAAAGGCGGCGCTCGCATCGACGCCGACACAAAAGTCGGAACCATTTCGGGGTATTACCACGTCGATCCATGGAACAATCTCAACCCTTACCCTGGATGGGGAGGGAGCACAGTTCCCGGATTCCCAGCCGAAGCGAATGGGAAGGCTGCACTTTTTGTTGTGAGCTTGATCTCACGGTTTGGAAGTACAGCCGTCAATGTTCTGAACGGAAATTGGGCTAAGAATAACAATTCCAACCTTAACTCAGCGGCCCATGGGGGTACCTCTCCCCAATCGATCGGCTTCGCCAGCCCTGCGGACGGCGGCATCTACACTGAGGCCCCGGCGTACGAGAACTACCCTTCGATCAGCTTCAACGGATTCGGGGTGGGTCCGCCGAATACTGTCCTCGTGCAGAACAACAACCTGTATCAGGTGCAGAACGACTTCTCGAAGGTCATCCGCTCGCATACATTCAAGTTCGGCGGGGCCTACCATTGGGACAAGGTCGACATCGGCCACTTTAACAATGCCAGCAACGGCGCCTTTGGCTTCAACGGCGAAGAGTCGGGCATCGATTTTGCCGACATGCTGATCGGCGCCCCTCAATACTACTACCAGGGCGCTCCCGCGCTTCTCAACCTTCGCAACTACTACCTGGGCATCTACGGACAGGATAGCTGGCGAGTGAATAATCACCTGACAGCGAATTTAGGATTGCGCTGGGATGTCGATCCTTGGTGGGAGGAAGCGCATAACGCAAGCCCTATCATTCGGCTCGGCGTACAGTCTTCGACGTACCCGACCGCGCCCCTCGGATACGTCTTTCCGGGGGACGCCGGCGTGCCGAGGCGCAGCGGCGCACTCACGCGCTTCAACAATTTTGGGCCTCGCCTCTCGCTTGCCTATACTCCTCACTTCAAGGACGAGATTTTGCATTCGATCTTCAGCGATGAAGGCAAGAGCAGCATCCGCGCCGGGTTTGGAATGTATTACACCAACGTCGAGGGGGCGAACACCTTCAACTTCGCAGCTCCGCCGACCCACTTGTTTTACGACAACTATACCCCCGTCCTGTTTGAAAAGCCGTTTGTTGACCGGGACAGCGGGGTGGCCCTGGTGCAGAGGTTCCCGCTTCCGGCTGTCAATCCGGCAACGGTCAACTGGTCCCTCTACACACCGCTCAACAGCTACTCCAGCCCACGCAAAATCGCTCTCACTCCATACGAGGAGCACATCGATCTCTCGATCGAGCGTCAACTTGCCTCGAACGTGATTCTCGAGGTGACCTATGTTGGCACCTTAGGCCATCACCTGATTGTGGCCGCTGACAACAACCCGGGCAATCCGGCTCTTTGCCTCAGCGTAAGTCAAGCCGCCGAAACCACGGACGGCGTAACCTGCGGCCCGAACGGCGAACTCGGCGTCTATCACCCTGTGAGCGGCGGAACGATCGACGGGACCCGTGGGCCGTATGGTCCTGACTTCGGCGACAATGGGGACGAGCTTAACATTGGCAACTCCGCTTACAACGCCTTTGAAGCCACACTGCGCAGAACCGGTACGCGTCTCACGGTTCTTTTAAGCTACACGTGGAGCAAGTCGATCGACAACGGATCGGGCTTCGGCGATCAGGTATTCGATTATGGAAACCATAATTATTTCCGCGGCCCTTCCTACTACGATCTACCGCAAAGCTTCGCAGCAAGCTATACGTGGGAGATTCCCTTCGACCTTCTCTTCAAGGCAAACAACCCGGCGACACGCGGCTGGAACATTTCGGGCCTGACGCAGTTCTCGAGCGGCGTACCGGTCGTAGTGAATGAAAACGACGACCAGTCGCTTACCGGGAACACAGGCCTGTCCTTCGCTGGGACGACGGACGAGCCAGTGCTGAAGTTTGGCACCGGGCAATCTTTCTACGGCGATACGAATCCCAGGCACGGAAATTCGTTCGTTAACAAATCGCTCTTCAGCCAGGAGCCCCTCGGCGGGCAAGGGAATGCGCCCCATCGATTCCTGCACGGCCCGGGTTTAGATAACTGGAACCTGGCGCTGCTCAAGGACATCAAACTCCACGAGAGCATGGCGCTGGAGTTTCGCGCGGAGTTCTTCAATGCCTTTAACCATACCCAGTTCTATGGAGGCGGCGTGGTGAACGGCAACACCGCCCCCTTTAGTACTCTGCCTAGCGGCGCTACCGTCCCTAGCCCCACCTTCGGTTCAATCGGTAACGATGCCGGTGGTCCGCGCCTCGGTCAGTTGGCCCTCAAGTTCACCTTCTGACGCGTATGGATCCGCGGTTTGAGGGCGGCGTCCGGCCGCCCTCAGGCTAAAATCAAATTGAAATTTATAAGCTTGACGGGCTCCTAACCGTTGAAGCCGCGGTTGCAAGCCTTGCGGGTGCGTTTGCCCACGAAAAATCGCCGCCCAAAATGAGAAATGCGTCATTCCGGACGGCGCAACACGCGGAGGGTGCGGCCTATGACAGTGAACCGGCGGACCCTGGTAAAGGGAATGGTCGCGGGCCTCCTTGCGACCCGAGTGCCTGCGAGAGCGCAAGAGCCATGGCGTCCCGCAGCAACTGAAAAAAACTTCCGAATCTGGGATGTTCACAGCCACCTGGGGGCCATGGCCGGCAACACGCCGGAGGATCGTCTGGAGTTGCTCATTCGGCACATGGACCGGCTGGGCATCGAACGCGTGATTCTCTCGCAGGGCTTTGAAGAGTTCGAATATCATCCCACTCCGGAGCAGGTGCGGATCGAAAACGATCGCGTGATGCGCGCAGTGAAGCACTTTCCCGGTCGCGCTTACGGATCGCTTTATATCAATCCAGAGAATGTCCAGGCGAGTCTGGATGAATTTGACCGTTGCGTGCGCGACGGGCCGATGGTCAGCATTGGAGAAATCGAGACCGACGTACGTTGCAACTCGCATGCTCTCGATCCAATCGTGGAACGGGCGATTGCGCTCAACGTGCCTATTTATCAGCACACCTGGATTAATTCTCTGGGTGACGGGCCCGGGGAATCCTCGCCCTTCGATGTCGTCGAGCTGGCACGCCGTCATCCGCAGGGCAAATTCGTCTGCATGCACACGGGGGGCAACTGGGAGATTGGCATTCGCGCCATTCGCGATTGCGCGAATGTCTCGGCGGAGATTGCCGGTTCTGATCCCACGGCGGGCTTTACGGAAATGGCCGTTCGCGAACTTGGCGCGCAGCGAGTCATCTACGGCAGCGACGTGGGGGGCCGGAGCTTTGGCTCGCAGGTGGGCAAGGTGCTCGGCGCGAATATTTCAGATCAGGACAAGGAACTGATCCTGGGCGGCAATTTACGCCGCTTGCTGCACCCTGTTTTGCAAGCGAAGGGACTGGCCGTGTGATCGACACCAATGTGCATTTGTTCCAGTGGCCATTCCGGCGGCTATCCGGAGACACGCCTGCATCACTCGTTGAGCAGTTGAAGCGCAAGGGCGCACAGCAGGCATGGGCGGGAAGCTTTGAAGCCCTGTACTACCGGGATGTGAGCGGGGTGAATGCGCGGCTCGCCGATGCGTGCCGCAATGAGGGTGCGGGCTTCCTTGTCCCTTTCGGAGTGGTGAACCCGAAATTGCCGGACTGGGAAGAGGATCTGCGGCGCTGCCAGGAAGATCATCGCATGCCAGGGATTCGCCTCTATCCCAGCTATCATCGCTACCCGCTCACGGATGCAGATTTCGTGAAGCTGCTCTCACTTGCGGCAAGCCGCCGGTTGTTAGTGCAGATTGATCTATCCATTGAAGACCCGCGCACGCAGTATCCATGGATGATGGCGATGCCGGCCGATCCCAAGCCGCTTGGGTCCCTCGTCGCCCAGTTGCCGGCGCTCAAGCTGGTTCTCCTGAACGGCGCAAACTGGGCCGGCAATGACGACCCGGATGTTGTTGCGATTCGAAAAGCTCAGAACGTTTATTTCGACATGGCGAAGAACGAAGGCATCGGAGGACTGGAGGCGTTGATCGCAGCCACATCGCCGGACCGGGTGGTTTTCGGGTCTAATTTTCCATTTTTTTACTTCGAGTCGGCGCTGCTCAAGGTTCGAGAGGCCGATCTGACCGATAGTGAAAAGACCGCGCTCACTGAAGGCAATGCAAGGCGGCTGTTGGGAATCCTCTAGCCCGCGCATAAGGAGAGACAGGTGATTCGTCGGCAGTTCCTTGCTCAATCGGTGAAGTCTCTGGCAGCTGCCGGTCTGGTTCGCGTCTGCTGCTGGGCCCGCGAGGCGGGTGCCGCGCGGCCTGAGGAAACCTCGTCGTCTGCTGTGCCGGCGAGCGCTCTGCCGGGAACGGCACCGCTGACTGACACAGGCGATCTCGTATTCGAAATGGAGGATGGAATCGTCGAGTTTCTTAGGAAGCGTACCAGGGAGGTTCCGCAAGAGCGAGCGCAGTTGTGGCATTGGGATTACTACTCGACTCAAGCTTACGAACGATCTGTTGCACCACACCGGGACCGTCTCCGCAAGATAGCTGGCGCAGTCGACCCCCGCGTGTCGCCCTCGGTAGTCGAGATCGTCGCTCACCCGGATGAGCCCGCTGAAGTCGCCCGCGGACAGAACTATAAGGTATTTGAAGTGTGCTGGCCGGTCTTCGATGCCGTCGACTTCGGTCTATGCGGGATGAAGGCGGAGGGGTTGCTGCTCGAGCCGGCCGGTCCCGTACAGGCGCACGTCATCGCAATTCCCGACGCCGACTGGACGCCAGAGATGCTGGCCGGGCTGGTTGACGGTGTTCCTGCCAAGGCACAGTTCGCGCGCCGCCTCGCGGAAAGCGGTTGCCAGGTGCTAATTCCCATGCTCATTAACCGGGAAGACACCTTCTCGGGAAATCCCGAAATAAGAATGACCAATGAGCCGCACCGCGAGTTCATTTACCGGATTGCATTCGAATTGGGCCGGCACATTATTGGCTACGAAGTGCAGAAGGTGCTGGCGGCGGTTGATTGGTTTACGAGTCATGACCCAAAGGCCCGGGTCGGTGTGATGGGCTATGGAGAAGGAGGCCTCATCGCGTTTTATGCTGCGGCCCTCGATTCGCGTATCCGGGCCACGGTTGTGAGCGGATACTTTGATGAGCGCGAAAATATCTCGGGGGAGCCGATTTACAGGGACATCTGGGGACTGCTGCGCGAATTCGGAGACGCCGAAATCGCCAGCTTGATTGCGCCCAGGACGCTTATCGTGGAAGCGTGCAGCGGACCGGAAGTGAATGGGCCGCCGGCTGCGGTGGACGGACGTTCGAATATGGCCTGTCCCGTAGGACGATTGAGCACTCCGCCGATCGAATCGGTGCGGCGCGAAGCAGCGCGCGCGCGAGCCATCTTCGCGCCCCTCGGCATTGGACAGCTGGATCTGGGCGTTTATAAGTTTGGTTCGAATCCCAACTTCCAATTGATCGAGCGCGACGGCGGTACCGGCCTACCTGGAGGGGAAGAGGCGATTGCAGCGCTGCTCGGCGCACTCGGCGTGCAGGAATCCCTGGCCGCCTCGGGCAATCCTCCGCAAAGATCGCGCGAGGGAACCGATCCGCAATCACGTCTAAAATCGCAGTTCGACCAGATGGTAGCGTTCACTCAGGGCCTGGGGAAGAGAGCGCCCGAGCGTCGCGCCGAATTCTGGTCGCGGGCAGATACTTCTTCCGAACAGCGCTGGTTTGAATCCACGCGGCCGTTGCGCGATGAGATCTGGAGCGAGATTTTTGGGCGGCTGCCGGACCCCAACACGCCGGCGAATGCGCGCACTCGCCTGGTATACGATACGCCGCAATTTCTCGGCTACGAAGTGTGGATGGATGTCTGGCCAGGAGTGAATGAATATGGGATTCTTCTTCTTCCCAAAGATCTCAAGCCAGGAGAGCGCCGCCCGGTCGTCGTCTGCCAGCACGGCCTTGAAGCCCGTGTTCAGGAGGTGGCCGACCCCGGCTTCGACAGCCAGTTCTATCGCCAGTGGGCGGTGAGCCTGACAAAACTGGGGTTTGTTACGTACTCCCCACAGAATCCCTTCTTCGGCGCCGAACGGTTCCGGTCCATCTATCACCTGGGGCATCCGCTCAAGTTGGAGATGTTTTCGTTTGTACTCGGACAACACCAGCAGGTGCTGAACTGGCTATCGCAGCAGTCCTTCGTCGATCCGGAGCGCATCGGTTTCTACGGGATGTCGTATGGCGGCAAAACGGCGATTCGCGTTCCCCCGCTCCTTGATCGCTACGCACTAAGCATCTGTTCGGGAGACTTCAATGAGATCGTTTGGAGCATGACGGACGTCGATTCGAGAGGCGTCTTCCCGTTCGACGACAGTTACGACCTGTATGAGTTCAACTTTGCCAATGTGATCGACTATGCCGAACTGGCCTGCCTGATGGCTCCGCGGCCTTTTATGGCCGAGCATGGGCACGCGGATGGGGGCGACCCAATCAAAACCGATGAATGTATTGCTGCTCAATATGTTCTGGTGCAGCATTTCTACGAGCGTCTGGGAATAGCAGACCGCGTGGCCATCGAATATTTCGAAGGGCCCCACACCATCAACGGAAAGGGAACATTCGAATTTCTCCGCAAGCAACTCCGTCTGGGGACTGCGTAACCAAATTCGCCGGCAATTTACGGCCGTCGAGCAAAAGAAAGCGCAAGTGGAAGAATTGTCGATGACGAAAGCGATTTCCGGAGCCATTCCATTTAATTTTTCGTGCCGTGCAATTCGGATGCTGTTAGGAGCCGCGTTGATGCTGTGCTGGAGCACAATTCGAGTCGCAGTCAGGATTGCTCTTGCCGGTGCCTGCATGGCTACGTTCACGTCTCCGCGAGGGTCTATTGCTGGCGCGCAGGAAACCCCAACCACGCCGCTCTATCTGGATCCCACGCAGCCGGTCGAAGCACGCGTCGAGGATCTGCTGAAGCGGATGACGCTGAAGGAAAAGATCGGGCAGCTCAATCTTCCCTGCGCTTACGTGGATGAGTTGGGTAAGACACCAGAGGGCAAGATGGCAGCTGGGCGCAAGTTCGCGGCGGGAACATATACCGACGACATCGGCCCGGGAGCAGGCTTCTTCACGCTGATCAATACGCTCCAGCTTAACGACCCTGCCGCGCAGGTGAACTACCTCAACGAGCTGCAGAAAATTGCAGCTACCGAGACTCGGCTTCGGATTCCGTTGCTTGAGGACGAGGAGGGAACGCACGGAGTGATGCTGCCCGGAGGAACGGTATTTCCGGAAGGGCTTGCCATCGGAAGCACATTCGACATGCCGCTGGTGCGGCGAATCTATGCCGCATCCGGGCAAGAGGCAAGGGCGATTGGCATTCATCTTCTTTCCACCCTTGTGCTCGAACTCGATCGCGATCCGCGCATGGGCCGGAATATGGAAGCCTATTCGGAGGATCCCTATCTCTACGCGCAGATTGCGAGAAACATTGTCGACGGAGCTCAGGGAAACAATGTCGCAGCACCGGATAGAGTCGGCACCGTGATGACTGACTTCCCGACGCAAAGCGAGCCCGTCAGCGGAATGGAGCGTGGCGCGATTGAAGTTTCCGAGCGCGCCTTGCGCGAGAATTTCCTCGCTCCATGGGTCTCCGCGTTCAATGCCGGAGCACTGGGCGTGATGGCCGGGTATCCGGAGATCGACGATGAGCCCGAGCATTCATCGCAAAAGTGGAACACAGATATCCTGCGTCATGAACTTGGTTTCAAGGGCATCGTTGAGAGCGAAGGCTACGGTTTTGATTCCCTCGTCTACGAAGAGGTGGCTCGCGATCAGAAGCAAGCGGGACAGATAGCCCTGCAAGCCGGTGTCGACGTGAACATCACCTATGAGCCGGCCTATATGAAGCTCATGGTCGAGAGTGTAGAGGACGGGGAAATCCCTGAATCGTTGATCGACCGCGCCGTGCGACGCGTGCTGGAGCTGAAATTCAGGCTGGGTCTCTTTGAGTACCCGTACGCCGACCTTGCTCGCGCGCAAAAGGTGGTGCACTCCTCTGAGCACCAGCAGCTGGCACTTCAGACCGCGCGAGAGGGGATCGTTCTACTCAGAAATGAGAACAGTACGCTTCCTTTGCGAAAGGACCTCCACGAGATAGCCGTTATTGGTCCGAACGCCGACAACGCCTGGGCTCAATTGGGAGACTACTCGCCTTCCGTGGTCCCTTTCAAGATCACGACGATTCTGGATGGAATCAAGGCGAAGGTGTCACCGCAGACAAAGATCGCGTACGCGCAGGGATGCGATGTGATGGGCGGGGCAGCGGATTTCGCCCAGGCTATAGAAGCGGCGCAGAATGCGGACGTGGCAGTGGTTGTAGTGGGAGAGAACCCTAACAACGCGGGGAAAGGCAAGGTACCTGCGACCGACGGCGAAGCGTTCGACGTTGCCAGCCTGAACCTGACTGGCGCACAGGAGGACCTGGTGCGGGCAATTCAGGCAACAGGAAAGCCAGTCGTTCTGGTGCTGGTGAATGGCCGTCCCCTCTCGATTCAGTGGGAGGCAGAGCATGTGCCTGCGATCGTGGAAGCGTGGGAGCCCGGCGAGGTGGGCGGCGAGGCCGTTGCCGATGTGTTATTCGGTGATTACAACCCGAGCGGCCGACTGGCGATTACTGTTCCGCGCAGTTCGGGCCAACTGCCGGCCTACTACAACTACAAACCATCAAAAGAGTATTGGATCAAACAGGGGTGGTCGCATGACGGCGGGTACGTGGACATGCCGGGCACGCCCCTTTACGCCTTCGGATACGGACTGAGCTATACGCAATTCCGTTATAGCAATCTGCATGTTGACCCGGGAGCGATTTTCTCGGGTGGGGTTGCGAGAGCGACGCTCGACGTTCAGAATGTGGGCCAGCACCCGGGAATTGAGACTGTTCAGATGTATCTCCACGAAAAGTATGCTCCGGTTTCACTTCCGGTGAGGCAGCTCAGAGGTTTTGAACGAGTGGCTCTCGATCCCGGCCAGACCAAGTCGGTCACGCTGACCATCCGTCCTGTCGATCTGATGTTGCTCGATCGCGATATGCATTGGCGAGTGGCGCCGGGAACAGTGGACGTAATGATCGGCAGCGCTTCTGACCATGTTCTCCTCAGTGGCGCACTGGTTGTAAAAGCAGCCGAGCCGCTCCCCGATCGCGGCCTTAGCACGCAACCCGATCTCGCGCGATGATCGGCGCATTTGTGCCTCGTTCCCAGGACCGCCGTCCGCATTAAGGAATTCACAATTCGTTTCCCGGCTGTGTGGACTTCGTCAGGAGAATCAATCAATGGATAGACGAGTATTCTTGAAGACCTCGGCAGCGGTTGCAGCTTCGGCGACTCTGCCGATTTCACCAGCGCAAGCATTCGCGACCTCTGACCAGAAGGCTTTTCCGGAAGGCCAGCCGGCGCAGGATGGCTATGTCCCGCCCAGTTGGCTCCACTATGCGCGGGCAGTCTATTTTGAGGGGTATACATCGCCGGTCTTTCCCTACGTACGCGACTTCGATGCCGAACGCGTGGTCGGCGTTGTGCGCGAGCTTGGCGGTGACACGCTTCGCTTTCAGCCCCTCAGTGCCTTTGCTTTCTACCCCAGCAAAGTTCTGCCTGAGGTTCCCGAACTGAAGGGCCGCGACCTGATCAACGAGATTTCTGCAGTCTGCCGCAGGACCGGCGTTCATCTTTACTGCTATTGGAAGTTTGCCGGCAGCACGATGGACCCAAAGTGGATTGAAGAGCATCCGCAGTTTTCCGATTGGGCGTTGCGCGGCCCCGATGGAAAAATCGACGACAATCCCCTCAGCGGTTATGGCTGGGGGCCCAGCGTGAGAGTCTGTTCAACCAGCGATGTTTACCGCCAGGCTCTGCGCCAGATGGTGCGTGAACTCAGCGAACACGATATCGACGGTGTCTACTTCGACGCGCCCAGCGCATTTGAATACACGGGCTACTGTTACTGCGAATCCTGCAGGCGAAACTTTCGCGCCGCCAGCAATATGGGTCTCGATCGGCTGCAGAACAAAGACGACCTCGAGGCCAAAATCGCGTGGTTCCGCTGGTGGAACCAGGTGAACCTTGAGGATTTGGAGGCTTGCCGCGACATATTGCATCGCAGCGGCAAGTTCATGCTCTGCCATAACGGCGCTACCTGGCGCGACACGTCGTTGCGAACGCAATACCGCATTCCCGACGGCTTCATGGTGGAGCATAGTACGCAGATCTACGAGCGGCTCACGAGAGGCCTGATGGGCGCGTCGATGGCCAGACCCTATGGCAAGATCGCGCAAATGTATCTGGGCAGCTATTGCGTCTCCAACTTCAACCAGCCGCCGCACTGCAAGCCATTCGCCGTTCACTGTACAAATCTCGAGGACAGCGAGGAAATCCTGATGGAGGGATTCACCAACCTCGCGTGCGGGAATCTTCCGCTTTACGTTGCGCTCAATCGCAAGTATTACGGCATCGGCAGCGGCAGCGATCATCCGGTTCGCGAAATATACGCCGTCATGCAGCGAGCCGAGCCTCTGATTAAAGACAGCGTGCCGATCCCTTACGTTTCTCTGGTGATGAGTTGGGAAGCGATGCAGGGCTGGCGCACTGGCAAAGAAACCTGGAATGTGGATATGAGCCAGGGGTTCGTTCTCGCCATGCTCGACGAGCGCCTTAGCCTGGAAGTCCAACCGAGTACCGAGATGACCCCCGAGTGGCTGAGCCGCCAACGCGTGGTGGCGCTATGCGGCGCATCGGGAGTCTCTGAGGAACAGGTCCGCATGCTGGGCGACTGGGTTCGCAATGGGGGCAGCCTGCTGGCAACCTATGACACCGGCCTCTACAACGAAGTGGGCGATATAACGCCGGGAGGAATGCTCCGCGAGGTGCTGGGTGTCGAGTTGAAAGGAGGCGCGCCCGGCGCTCTGCCGGAGATGTATTACCGTCCCACGGCGTTGCATCCGGCCCTTGGCGGCTACAAGCCCGGCGATATTTTCATGGGCGATACGCAACTGATTCCGGTAGCAGCAACCGGGTCTGCCCGCGTGATTGCCGAATGCTGGAACTTGGGCCTGGATGAGGTGCGGGGGCCGGCGATCATCGTGAATGAACTGGGCAAGGGCCGTACGGTATATGTTGCCGGAAGCCTTGAAGCCCACTATACATCGAGCCGCGTGGCTTCATTGCGAAGTGTGTTGGCTTCGATCGTCGGGTACCTGGCCCGCGATGCGCAGCCGCTCTTTGCGATCGACGCCCCCCGGGGAGTCTATGGAGTTTTGCGCCGGACCTCCAGCGGCGATCGAGTTCTCTGGGTGCTTGCGAATGTCGGATTCAAAGATGCATCCGACGGTCGCATGAGGCAGGAGTTCGTGGCGCTGAGCAACGTCACGGTGCGCATCCTCCCGCCGGAAGGGCGGGCGGTCAAGGCAATTCACCTTGTACGATCCGCACAAACCGTGCCCTTCACTTCGCAAGCCGGATACGCGACCGTTGTCATTCCATCCTTGCACGCTGCCGAAATCGTGCATATGGAACTCGCGTGACTGACCTTGTTCCGACATGCGGGAGGAACACGACGCATCGGCTGGGATTCGTGAGAAAGAGCGGTTTAGATACGCTCGGACGGATTTTCTATTTTCCAGTTTGCAGAGGAGATTGGCTGTCGTGACGGCCCTTTTCGGCGATTGCGTTTTCGCGTCTGGCGTCGTCTTCATCCCCGATCCTGCGATATGCCTGCGCAAGAAATGCATGCGCTTCGAAGTCTTCGGGAGCCAGCTTTTCCGCATGTACAAGGTACATGATGGCCGTTTGAGCGTCTTGGCGGCGCAACAGCACCATCCCCATTTTGACGAAAGCGCTGGCGAGGTTTGTATCCAGGGTGATGGCCTTTGTCAGAGCCAACTGCGCCTCCGGCAGTTTCTCCAGGTGCATGTAAGCATCGCCCAGGCGCTCATAGGCGAGGGCATAATCGGGATTGATGCGGCGCTCCGCTTCAAATTGCTGTGCGGCCTGGTCGAAACCCGATTTTTCGAGAGCGATTTCGCCCAACATGAAATGCGCCAGAGGAAGGCCGGGCGCGATGTCGATTGCCTTCTGCGCCTGCGTCGCCGCCGGCTCAGACAGATCCATATGGCGAAGAATCGTGGCAAACAGAAGGTAGGCAGCAGCAGACTCCGGAGGTTCACCAAACAGCTTCGCGTATGTGATCCGCGCATCGTCGAAACGCTTCACATTCACGAAGCACAGGCCCAGAACGGTCTGGGCATCGGCGTTTGGCGCCCACTGCAAAGCCCGTTCAAGGTAAGCAATGGCAGCGTCCGGTTGGCCGAGCCGGTACAGGATAAGGCCCTCCATCTGCACAGAATCGTGATCGTGCGCATCCTGTTCGATGGCCTTGGCGAAGGCATTCTTCGCCTGCTCCAGTTCGCCAATGCTGTAGTAGGCAGTACCCAGTTCATGTTCCACGCCCACGATGGGAGGCTCAATGCCAGCCAACTTCTTCAGGATCGCAATCGCCTGATCAAGGTGACCATGATTGAGAAGATCCTGTGCTTTCGCCAAATCGTCGGAGCCGGGAGGGATTGTCGCCTGACCCGCAAGAAAACTGGAAACTGCAAGAAGTGCCGTCGAGATCAAGCGTCCCAGGCACCCGCAAGGAAACTTGGTGCTAAAGTTCGATGTCAAGGAAAATCCTCATAAAACCGCTTGACTCCCCGGCCCCAGCCGATCATTCCTGAAATAAAGGTTCATTGATTTCATCCTAAGGCAACCAAGATAATACTAGAATAGAAACCATGGGCAAAATGAAGGGCCGTACCTCAGAACCCTTGGAGAAGCTCGAACAGCGCGAGCTGAAGATTCTGCAATTGATTCATTCTGGAATGAATAATTCCCGCCTTGAGTTAGCGAAACAAGCCGAATTGAGTCCCTCCTCGATTACCGCGATCGTAAACCGCCTGATAAGGAAGGGGCTGGTGGTGGAGTCGGACCCGGCGCCTTCGCAACTTGGCCGCAGGCCGGTCCCGCTGCAGATTCGCAACGACGCTGCTTATCTTGTCGGAGTCGATCTCGGATCGTTTTTCCGTCGCATCGTGATCACCGATGTCAATGGGGAGATCCTCTACCGGTCGAAGACGCAGACGGAGATGTGGGCAGGACGCGAGCGAGTCCTGGAGAGAACATTTCTTGCGGTTCACCAGGCGATCAGAGAATCGAATATCCCGTCGAAGGCGATCAAAGGAATTGGGGTCGCGCATTCCGGAGTGATCGACAGTGAGTCAGGAGTCGTGCTTTCATATCCCAGGCCCGGACAGATGGCAGGATGGAAGAATGTTCCGCTGCGCACGATCTTTCAGGACGAGTTTAGTCTGCCGTGCCTGCTTGAGGACGGCGTGCGTACTGCGACCATTGCGGAGAAGTGTTTTGGCGCAGGCAGGGATCTGGACAATTTTATCTATATCGATGCGGGAATGGGGATCGGCGCAGGAATCTTTCTGGATGGCAAGCTGTATCGCGGCGCCGGAGGAAAGGCGGGCGAGTTCGGGCACATCACTGTGAACGAGAATGGGTCGCTGTGCTCATGCGGAAACTACGGATGCCTGGAGACCGTGTCGTCGTGCGCGGCGATCATTCAGGAAGTCAGGATGGCTATCGAGAACGGGATCGATTCAAAGATCCGCGAGCTGGCAGGTGTTGACCTGGACAAAATCAGCATCGAGCTGATTGCGCAGGCAGCGAGAGAAGACGACAGCCTCGCGTTCCGCGTATTGCAGAAGTCTGCTTCATATATTGGCATCGCGCTGGCGAACCTGGTGAATCTGATGAATCCCAGGGTGATGATCTTCGGTGGCGCCCTGTTCCGCGAAGTTCCGCAGCTCCTCGCCGATCCGCTGCGACGTATTATTAAGCAGCGGTCGCTGGAGCGATCGGCAAACGAGGTGGAACTGCAGGTGTCAACCCTGGGCGGCGAGGCGAGCGCAGTGGGAGCGGCGCGATTGATCGCGGAGAAGATCCTCGAAGATCTGTACATGCACTGGACGAGCAAGCAGAAGGTGCACTCGGCCGCAAATGGGGCGGAGCCGCGTGATCAGCGCGGCGGCGCGGCAGTCCCAGCGCGAGGCAACTTGGTTGCCGGCTAGAGCCGCGGTCATGGGCGCTGATCCTTCCAGTTCAAATTCGGAAGATCTGCACGCCGGACAACCGAGGGACTGTCATGGCACGCGTTCTTGCATCCGCTATCGACGCAATCGGAAATACGCCGCTGGTGCGGTTGGATCGTCTCACCCGGGTCTACGGCGTTAAAGGAACGATCCTTGCGAAACTGGATTACCTGAATCCAGGTTTTTCGAAAAAGGACCGTGCTGCATTGAGCATTATCAACGATGCAGAGCGCACTGGTGCGCTGCAGCCAGGGCAAACCGTCGTAGAACTCACTTCCGGGAATATGGGAACGGGCTTGGCTATCGTCTGCGGAATCAAGGGTTACCCTTTCGTCGCAGTCATGTCGAAAGGCAACTCTAAGGAGCGGGCGCGGATGATGCATGCACTGGGCGCGGAGGTGGTGCTGGTCGATCAATTACCGACGTCAATTCCGGGCCAGGTGTCCGGAACTGATCTGGCGCTGGTCGAGCGGATCGCGGGAGAGATCGCGACCGAGAGGAAAGCTTTTCGCGCCGACCAGTTTCATCACGATGGAAATTGGCTTGCACACTACCGCACCACCGGCCCGGAGATTTGGGAAGCGACCCAGGGAGGAATCGATGGCTTCGCTGACTTCCTGGGGTCAGGCGGCACCTATGCAGGCGTCACCACGGCCCTCAAAGAACGGAGACCGGATGTACGTTGTTACGTGGTCGAGCCCGAGGGAGCAGCGGTAAGCGCAGGTCAAGCCGTTACAAGCGCAGAACATCCGATTCAGGGCGGCGGTTACGCCATTCCCCATCTGCATTTCCTTCGTGATGTTCCAATTGATGGCTTTGTCCAGGTTTCCGGGGAAGATGCAAAACGGACCGCCCGCTCGTTGGCGCTTCACGAGGGAATCTTTGCTGGTTTCTCCTCAGGAGCGAACGTGGCGGCAGCCTTGCACCTGTTGACCGGAGAAATGATAGGGAAGACCATTGCTGTTGTGATTTGCGATTCTGGTCTGAAATATCTCTCAACTGATCTCTGGGATAGCCAGTGAGGCTTCTTAACCTTCCCTTTCGCGGGCGCGAAACGGACAGGTATTATTTCGATCAGATGGAGTAGATTTACTTCATAATAGCAATAATTACAATTGACTGCGGCGATAATCTCCATATATTATTTCACAAATAGAATCAGGGACTCCGAGCTCATCTCTCAAAATCGGGTGGCGCGGGTCGTTCGATGGACGAAACGGGCTGAATCGTCAATTTAACGTCGGGATATAAGATAGGCAGTCATCCGCCCCAGGCGCCCAACACCGTTTGTCGTCAGACTTTTTGCCCGGTTTTTGCAGCTGGTTTTGAAGGAGTTATCCATGCAAGATGAAGCGAAGACTGCCATCGAGAGATCTGAAGCCGGGGACCGTTTGGCCATCCATGGAGGAACGCCGGTGAGAACCGAACCGTTGCCCCTCGAGTTTCCCGGTGTGCATCACATGGGCGCCGAAGAGCTCGATGCCGCGGCCCGGGTGGTGCGCAGCCGCTCGATGTTTCGCTATTACGGCGTCGATTTGCAGCGAGAGGTTGAGGCATTCGAGGCCGACTTTGCACGCTTTCTCGATGTGCGGCATATGGTGGCTGTGAGCAGCGGCACCGCTGCGCTGAGTGTCGCATTGGCTGCCCTTGGCGTGGGGCCTGGCCAGGAAGTGATTGTGCCGGCGTATCTGTGGGTTTCGGTGGCCGCCGCGGTCATCAACCGCGGAGCAATTCCTGTGCTGGCAGAGATCGACGACACCTTCTCGATCGATCCCGAAGCCCTGGAAGAGCGGATCAGCAGCAAGACGACGGGCATCATTGTAGTGCACATGAGCGGCGCTCCCGCCGACGTGAAAGCGATTCTCGAAGTGGCTGATCGCAGGAAGTTGTTCCTGCTGGAAGACTGCGCGCAATGCATTGGCGGCAGCGTCGACGGCCAGCGGGTTGGAACCTTCGGCGATATGGGCGTCTTCAGTTTTCAGATGAATAAGAATATGACCGCTGGAGAGGGCGGTGCAGTCGTAACGAATAACCGGCGGCTCTATGACCGTGCCTTCGCATGTCACGACCTTGGCTACGCTCGCAACGAGCATGGGCGATTGATCATGGACGATCTTGATTTGTGCCTTTGGGGGCAGGGATGCAGGCTCGATGAGCTGCGTGCATCTATCCTGCGTGTCCAACTAGTCAAACTGCCGCAGATTACCGGAAACATGCATCGCAGCAAATATCGCATCAGAGAAGCCTTGAAAAGGCTTCCGGGGATCGGCTTGCGCAGAATCATCGATGAGGCGGGCGATACGTCGTCCTTCCTGATCACCACCTACAAGGATCCGGAAACGGCGGCGAGTGTGAACAAGGCTCTCAGGGCCGAAGGAATTGTCACTCACGCGCAGGGAATCTCGAACGTTCTCATGACTGAATGGGGCTTCCATCTCTACTACAACATCGTTAGCCTTGTGAAGATGACAAGCGTAGATCGGGCGGGGTTTCCCTGGGACCTGGCTGAGAACGCCGGCCTCCGGACGCAATACTCCAAAGGAACCTGCCCCGTGGCCGACAGCCTGTTTGAGCGGAGCATCCTGCTTGCGATTCCTTCGCTCCTTACCGAACGCGACGAGGATGATATCATTCGCGCATTCGAAAAAGTCCATCAGGCGCTTCTCTCCAGCTAGGCGCGCCGCAGATGGCTTTGGGTGCTAACGAGGAGGCTGGACAGATCTGGAAGCTTACAGTCTCTCCTCCCAACGAAATGACATGGTTGACTTGCGCGAGGCGCTCGTCTTTGATTACGACGGAGTGATTGCCGATACCGAACCTATGCACTGGAAATCCTGGGCAGTCCTGTTGTCACGGCATGGCATTGAACTCGGGTGGGAAGAGTACTGCCGAATCGGGCTGGGCGTGGGCGACAAGCAGATTTACGAGCACTTCCGCAGTCGGATGCCGCATGCGGATGCAAGTGTGTTTGCAGGGCAGATCGCCGAGCGGAAACGCATGGTGCTGGAGCTGTCACTGACGAAAAGCCCCATTGCGCAGGAGACCGCAGCCATGTTGCGATCGCTGGGTAATTATCGGCTTGGGCTCGTGACCAGCTCAGATCGGGCAGATGTTGAACCGGTATTGCGTGCAGCGCAGATTCGAGACAGATTTGATGCGATGATATTTGGAGGTGATGCCGCGCGGCCGAAGCCATCGCCCGCGCCTTACCTTCTGATCGCCGACAGGCTGGGAGTGAAAACCGGAATCGCGTTTGAGGATTCGAAGCCCGGACTCGAAAGTGCGAGGGCAGCAGGATTTCGAACAGTCAAAATCGAGCGAGCCGCCGATCTCTCGAAGATCGTGGAATTGACGCTGAGGGGATTCTGTTGAAGCTCGATGATCAATCGCGCATGCACGACTTGAGTCGACGGGAAATGCTAAAGAAGGCCGGTATACTGGCCGCTGGGAGCACGCTGGGCGGATTCAGCACGAAGACAGTATTTGCGATACCTGGCTTCGCAGAAGATTCGAAGCTGTCCGCATCCTCTGATTGGATTCGCTCCGTGCGGTTGATGATTGCGGAAGGATACGCGCCGCCATTCTATCCCGCGCTGGACTACGAGCCGAAGATAGCAGTGGCGATTGCGCAGGCGTTGGGGTGCAACGCGTTTCGCTTCCCGAGCTTTTCGTATGTCGCGTATTTCCCGACGAAAACGGAGTTGCCGCGTCATAAGGAGCTGGGGTCGCGTGACTTGCTGAAAGAGACGGCGGACTTGTGCCATCATGCGAACTTGAAGCTGGTGGTGTATAACCCGCTGAACCATCCTTTCATGGATATCACGGTGAACGACCCGAATTACCTGGATTGGGCGCGGCGCTTTGCCGACGGTCGACCAATGACAACCACTCACTTCGGTTGGGGTGAGTACTACGAAGGTTGCCTGAATAGTCCGGTGCGCGAGCAGACAAAGGAATGCGTGCGAGAGGTTGTGACCAATTATCCCGTCGACCTGATGTACTATGACGGCGCATACGAGGGCATGAATCACGAGCCGGACTTTTGCCACTGCAAGTATTGCAAGGAAGCATACTGGAAGGCGCGCGGTAAAGACATACCCAAGCAGGATGGCAGCGACAAATTGGAGGATCTCGTAGCGTACCGCCAGTGGATGGAACAAGACGTGGTTGTCGCTTTCATGCAGGAGATTTGCACCATGGTGCGCGAGGTGCGCAATGTGCCCCAGACCTATAACAACGGCGAAATGATGCGCAACGGCTGGACGGCCAAGGCATGGTTGATTCCGGAGATCACGACATTCATGTTTGAGGCAGCGCAATCCCCGGAGCAAAAACTATTCAATCTGCGAGCCGGGCAGTCGACGGGAAAGAATATATGGACCTATGTCAGCAGCCACACGGTATATAACCGCGAGCACATCAAGGACGAGGAACTCGGCGGCTGGTTCAGTTATCCGATCGATGGCGAGCAATTGCAGCTTGATGCGGCAGTGGCGACGGCGGCGGGTGCGGGCTATTGCTATTGGGGCTTGAACCGACTCTTCTACGAGCCCGATGCGCTGAGTCGACCATCCATTCGCGGCCTCAAGGCAGTTTTTGATTTCAGGCGCCAACATGAAGCGTTGTTCGATTCCGTGCGGCCCGAGCCGAAGGTGGGGATTCTCCTGTGCACGCAGGCCATCGGCTGGTATCACGACGACAAGTTCGTCCCCGACTCTTTCAGCAATTATTATTACGGCGCATTCCAGGTGCTGAAGGACATGGGGTACGACTCTGAGCCCTTTCTCGATTATCGGATGACTGCGGAGTCGTTGAAAAAGTACAAGCTTGTGTTCGTGCCGAACGCGCCTTGCCTGAGCGACCCTCAATGCGCCGCGCTGGCCGGCTACGTAGAGAGTGGTGGGACACTTGTTGCGACACATCTGACTTCCGTGGCAGACGAATATGGGCGCAGGCGTGGAAATTACGGGCTGGCAAAACTGTTCGGCGCAACGCTGAATGCGACCGACCCGATTTATCAATCGACGGACTTGTATATTCGCCCGCTTCACGCCGGAGAGCTGATCCCGCAGGATCCGCAGGTTATGCGTTTCAAAGCGGATCAAGGTGCAACCGTGCTGGCCGAAACGTATGAGCGCGGATATCGCAGGGTATTTGGACCGGCCGTGGTGAGCAGGGATCAGGGTAAAGGGCACGTGATTTACATCGGATCGGGACTCGAAGCGATTTACGACGAGACGCTGAACGACGATGTCTTGGGCTACTTCCGCTCGTTGCTCGGTCCGATCCTCTCTTCGGTGCGGCCGTACGATGTCGATTTCCGGCAAGGGTTGATGGCGGAGTTCACTGCCTCGCGCGACACGTTGCTGCTTCATCTTTTGGCCGACACGGGAAACATCTGGAAAAAGCGGTTGGTCGAGGAGACGTTTCTCCCCATCGAAAACGTTCATGTCCGCATCAGGATCCCGGTTGGCCGGCAAGTTCATTCCGTCACATTGATGTGGAGCAAGGATGACGCGCGCTGGACCCTGAAAGACGGCTGGGTTGATTTGACAGTGCCGCATGTGCGCATCTACGAAGCCGTGCGCGTCGATTTGGGATGAATCGAAACATGACCGCCGAAGCGACCCGTGACTGCGAGACAAGCGAACGTAACCACGATTTCGGCTTCAACCCATTTTGGATTTGAAGTGGAGGAGGGCGATGGCACCTTGTTGCGCAGGCGCGACTGCCGTGGCCTCAACGATGCCGCTGCTCGCACCGGTAACAAGCGCGGTGAGATTATGGAGGGTACGGTGGTTGCTCATTTCAAACTCGCAATTGTCTCCTTGAGAAATTGGCTGTCAGGTTCAAGACGACCCATGAAGACCCACAAAATCGAAACACAAATGATCGGGATGAGGCCGAAGAGCCAGAAAACCGGCACATAGGAATACCGGTCCACCAGCCATCCGGTGGTCAGCGCGAAGATCATGCCTCCGACTCCCGACCCCATGCTTGCCAGGCCGTAGACCGAAGCGACACCCCGGGCCGGAATGACATCGGCCGGCATCGCCAGCATATTGGCCAGCGCCGCGGTGTAGCCTGCCATTGCAATCGAGACGAGAGCGATCGATAACGCCCAACCGGCCACATGAACCGCTGGAATCGCCGCTGTCATCATCATGACCGCAACCGTGACCGCGGCCTTTCGCGCGCCGCTCACAGACAAACCTGCGGTCAGAAAGATTCTCGCAATCAGCCCGCCGCCCACGCTGCCCAGGCCGGCGAGGAAAAAAGGAATCCAGGCGTAGCGCCCGATTGATGCCAGATCGAAATGCCGCTCGTGAAACAGATAGGTGGGAAACCAGAATGTATAGAAGTACCAGACTGGGTCGACAAAGATTTTGGAGATCGTGAACGTCCAGACGAAACGCGAACGGAGTAGCGACCTCAGCGATATTGCCGGTGATGCGGGCTCGTCTATCGTTCTTCGCGGGGAGCGATAGAGCGCCGCCCAAACCGCCAGCCAAATGAGACCGAGACTGCCAACGGCGACGAAAGCCGAGCGCCAACCGAAGTGGAGAACAAGGCCGGCGATGATGGGTGGAGCGAGAATTGCCCCGACCGATGAACCGCTGTTGAAGATGCCCGAAGCCAGCGAACGCTCTTCCGCGGGGAACCACTCGGCAACAACCTTGACGGCGCCCGGCCAGTTTCCAGCCTCCCCCATTCCGAGCAGGAACCGAAAAACTCCCAGCGACCAGAAGCCGCGCACAAAGGCGTGCAGCATGGCGCAGACTGACCACCATCCAACGAAGATTCCATAACCAGCACGGGTTCCCAACTTGTCGATGAGGAGTCCGGAGACGCCGTTCATGATGGTGTAAGCGAGCATGAAGGCAAACAGAACGCGCGAGTAGTCGATGCTGCTCAGTTTGAACTGCTGCTGCAGAATCGGAGCCGCGACAGAAAGAGACTGTCGGTCAAGGTAATTAATAAGGGTGGCAAAGAAAGCCAGCGAGATCATTCCCCAACGCAGCGAACTTGACGCCGATGCTGTCATACCGGTCCGTCTGATCAGTCTGAACTACGTGAGCGCAATAAATATTGAATTAAATCGCTATGCCTTGCTAAATGACCGGGACCAACGAGCGAAAACCTCTTTCCTAATGGTGTATATGGGCTGACAAAATTCAGCTGGCGCGACCACCAGAGAGCGACAACCTACGTCCGGCCCGCTTTAAATATCCAGGTTCTTAACGTCCAGCGCATTGTCCTCGATGAACTTGCGCCGCGATTCCACGTCCTCGCCCATCAGCGTGGTGAAGATTGCATCGGTTTCGGCAATGTCCTCGAGCTTGACTCGCAGCAGAGTGCGCTTCTCGGGGTCCATCGTGGTCTCCCAAAGCTGGGTGGCGGTCATTTCGCCCAGTCCTTTGTAGCGCTGGACCTGGTAGTCTTTCTTGCCCTGCTCGACGATGTAGGCAAACAGTTCCCGCGCCGTCGCCTTTTCCACTGGTTCCCGCGGAATCCGCGGAGCGCGCTTGCTTTGCTTGGCTTCGGCCTGGCCCTCGGACGGTTCTTCCTCGGCCTCGGCGACATTACTCTCGGCGCTCGCTCCCTTGATCGCATAGTCGACCAGGAATGGCGGTTCCAGGAACTCTTTAATCAGGGAGTATTTCGACATCATCTGGCGGAACTCTGGGCTCGAGGCCAATGTCCAATCGACACATCGGTTCGCGCCCTGCGAGTCGGTAAAGCAAATCGACCAGGTGTGGTGTTCTTCATCCTCTACTGGCTGGTTCACCTTGAACTGAAACTCATCTGCCAATTCGGTCAGCCGCGCATGCAATTGAACCAGCTTCTCCGGCATCTCGCTCTCGGCTTTGGAAGCAAAATCGGCCCTGTGCGTCAGCTCGGCGCGCGCCAGCAGTTCCGTAAGCCTCTCATTACGGATGCGCTTGTCCACCTTTTCAACGAATCCAAGATACTCGTTCAGGGTCGCCATGAAACGCTGCAGGTCGGCGCCTTCAATGCGGCTGGCGGACTCGCCGTGGCGCACAATCATCCCGTCCGACGCGCGATTCACCATCACCTTCACAAACTCGCGATCGTCCTTAATGTACTGCTCGAAGCGTCCCTTCTTGATCTTGTAGAGCGGCGGCTGCGCGATGTAGATGTTGTCCCGCTTGATCAACTCCGTCATGTGCCGGAAGAAGAAAGTGAGCAGCAGCGTGCGGATGTGCGACCCGTCCACGTCGGCATCGGTCATCAGAATCACCTTGCCGTAGCGAATCTTAGTGGCGTCGAAGTCGTCCTTGCCGATGCCACAGCCCAGAGCGGTGATCATGGCCCTGATTTCTTCGTGGCCCAGCATCTTGTCGTAGCGCGCCTTCTCCACGTTCAGGATCTTGCCTTTGAGAGGAAGAATCGCCTGAAACTTTCGGTCGCGGCCCTGCTTGGCCGTGCCGCCTGCCGACTCGCCCTCGACCAGGTAGAGTTCGCACCGGTCCGGGTTGCGCTCGCTGCAGTCGGCCAGCTTGCCCGGCAGTCCGCCGCCGTCCAGCGCGCCCTTGCGCCGGGTCAGGTCGCGTGCCTTGCGCGCTGCTTCGCGCGCGCGGTTGGCCTCTATCGCCTTGTTGATGATTCGCTTGGCGATGGGGGGATTCTGCTCCAGAAACATTCCCAGCCGCTCGTTCACAAACGCCTGCACCGTCCCGGCGATGTCGGAGTTGAGCTTGCCCTTGGTCTGCCCTTCAAACTGCGGCTGCGGCAACTTCACGCTCACCACCGCAACCAGCCCCTCACGCACATCGTCCCCGCTCAGGTTCTCCTTCATGTCCCTGAAGAGCCCCAGTTGTTGCCCGATGGCGTTGATCGTCCGGGTGAGCGAAGTGCGAAATCCTGAAAGGTGCGCGCCGCCGTCCACGGTGTTGATGTTGTTTGCAAAACTGAAGACGGTTTCCGAGTAGCTGTCGTTATACTGCAGCGCAATTTCGATCTCGACTGTGCTGAACGCTTCAACGGGCGCTTTGCGCGATTCCGCTGCGTTAAGATCTGCCCTTGCGGGAGACGCCTGAAGAGCGGCGCCAAACTGCGCCGAACCCTCCATCATGATCGGCTTCTCGTGCAGCACCTGCTTGCCGCGATTCAGGTGTTTCACAAACTCGGCGATTCCGCCGGCGTATTTGAAATCCGAGCGGCGCGCTTCGCCTGTCTTGGCGTCCGCCGTCCGCTCATCCGTAAGCGAGATCTCGAGCCCCTTGTTCAGGAAGGCCAGTTCCCGCAGGCGCTGGGCCAGGGTGTCGAAATTGAACTCTGTGGCGGCGAAGATGCTCTTGTCGGGCAGGAAATGCACTTTCGTCCCGCGTCGTTTGCTGTTGCCCGCCTGGCGCAGTTCGCTGACCGGCAGCCCGCAGCTGAAATCCATCTCCCAGGTGTGGCCGTCGCGCCAGATTTCGACGTTGAACTCCTGAGATAGCGCGTTCACGCAACTCACGCCCACTCCGTGCAGTCCGCCCGAAACTTTGTAGGTCGAAGCATCGAACTTTCCGCCCGCATGAAGCTTGGTCAAAACCACCTGCACCGCAGGCATTCTCGTCCCGTTGGGCAGTTCCATGATATCAACAGGGATGCCGCGGCCATCGTCGACCACGGTAATCGAATTGTCCACGTGGATGACGACTTCAATCTTTTTCGCGTAGCCAGCCAGGGCTTCATCGACGGAATTGTCGACTACCTCGTACACCAGGTGGTGCAGTCCCATCTCACCGGTCGAGCCGATGTACATGGCCGGCCGTAACCGCACTGCCTCCAAACCTTCCAAAACCCTTATGTTTTCACCGGTATAGCTGCCGTTGTTGCCGTTGCCGCCAGTGTCGCCGGGGGGTACTTCAGTCGCCATAAGATTCCGATCACAGGGCTATCGCTCTAAGCATCGATTCCGGGTAGCCTTTCGGGGTCCGGAATGGGAACTAACCGATTGAAACGCGGGGGCTTTGCGCGAGTTTGCCTGGGTTAATTTTAACACGCCGAAGGGTGAGAGAAGGGCGCTGGTGGCCTGGTTCCTGCGGTTTCGTTTGTCAATTACGTTTGTTGGATGTGACTATAGTAACCTCGGGAATGGCATCTTGTTTATATGTATGAAATAGCTAGATTTGCACAAAAAGAGTGTATATGATTCTTATGTGCACGGAGACGTATATTCCGTCAGATTCAATTGAAAGAGGTTACTAATGATGAAACTAACGATCCGTGTTCTCGCTTTGTCCTTTGTCGTTGCCGGTGGCGTCGCCGCAGCCGTTACTCCCAAGCCCTCCCATTTGGTGTCCAGCCAGCTTTCGGCTACCGCGGCCTTCCCGGTTCCCCAATGCGGACCTGGCGTACCAACCTGCCCGCAGCAGCCTGCCCCTCCAGGAAAGTGAGGACCTAGGCAATAGCGCGAAAGTGCAACGGATTTTTTGTTGTTTTTCGTTGTGGCATCAGTTATTTAGCTGTATTCTGTGAGAGTTCTCAGGATCGGCGTACGGGTGTCTATGTCTTCAAGTGCTCTCATGTCCACGATGGCCGCGTTAGAATTTCTCCTGACTTTGACAGTCGGGTTACTTTTCTGGAAGCGGAAACTTCATCGCCGCTTTCCTTCAATGGGGGCCTATCTGGCACTGAGGGTGGCAGCCGCACCGGTACTCTTTTCACTTCTGTGCATCTTGGCGCAACCGTGGGGCCGCAACTATTACTTCGCATATTTTCTGGTCTATTGGGCTGTGTACATTGCCAGCGCATTCATCTTGTTTTTTATTTGTATCGAAGTTTTTCAATCTGCGCTGTCGGCATTCCCAGGCTTAATGAGATTTGGAATCGTGATTTTCCGCTGGGTAGTGCTTGCCTCGGTCATCGTCACTTTTTCCTCGCTGTCTTTCGCCCATCGTGGAATCCTGATTATCCCCGACATTGCAGACGGACTGATGCGCTCCATGAGTATTCTTGAACTTTGCCTCCTCGCGTTTCTCTGTCTCAGCATGAATGCCCTGAGATTGCCGGCGAGAGCTATATCCTTCGGGATTGCAGTTGGCTTCGGTCTGATGTCTGCGAACGACTTCGTCCTCTCTTCTCTTGTATCAAGCCTCTCGACGTTGACCACCCCGCTTCAGTTCGTTCATCAATCGCTGATCCTGGCATCGCTCGGAATCTGGGTAGCCTATTGCGCCATCCCTGAACCGGTGCGCAAGCCGGTCGTGATGCCCGCCAATTCCACCATCTATCGCTGGAATGAGATCGCCTCGGCGCTTGGGCACACCGGAACCCAGGTGGCTCTGCAGCAGCCAGCCAATAGCTTCTTCCTCACGGATGTGGAAAAGGTTGTCGAGAAGGTGCTGACCCGAAACCTGAAGCGACGCCAATCGGAGTCCTGAAGACCTCTCTCAATGAGACGACAAAGGCCACGGCGATCCCGTGGCCTTTGTTTATGAATCTCGAGGCTGACTTATTCGGTTGCGGCCGGTTCTACCGATGCGAAGCGCCCGCGGTTGCCGTGATCGGTGAACTTCACCCGTCCCGCAACTTTGGCGAACAGGGTGTCGTCGGAGCCTATGCCCACATTGAGTCCCGGCTTGATCCGGGTGCCGCGCTGGCGCATGATGATTGAGCCGCCGGTGATCAGCTGGCCCGCGAAGGCCTTCACGCCCAGCCGCTGTGCATTGGAATCGCGTCCATTTGTGGAGCTGCCCCCACCTTTTTTGTGTGCCATTGCCGAATCCCCTTTTAAATTGTGTTCCCCGCTTAGCTGGCTGCGGTATAGGTTACGCCGTCGGCCTCAATGGCCTTGATGCGCACCTCGGTAAAGTTCTGCCGGTGTCCCTGCATCTTTTTGTACTGTTTCTTCCGCTTCAGATGGAAGACCAGGATCTTGTCGGCGCGCCCGTCGCTCACGACTTCAGCGGTGACTTTTGCCGTTGTGGGCCTGGCCACGGTGCCAGGGTCGCCGGAGACAGCCAGTACGTCGTTAAATTCGACTGTCTTGTCGTCGAACGCGGAAACCACGGACTCGATCTTCACTTTGTCGCCGGGGGCGACCCGGTACTGCTTTCCACCGGTGCGAATAACTGCGTACATAAAAACCCCTCCAGCGCTCCGGTTCCGTCACGAGGCGCAATCAACTGGATTCATCCCTGATTTTGCGGTGGGCGGATACAGACGGAAACTGCACCGGGACACAGGCCGCACACACGCCTCAGGCGGTAAACCCCGGCCTGACCCGCACACTCCCGTAAAGGAGCGTATCGCCAAACTCTATGATTCTATCGTCAAATCGGGACCTTGGTCAATGCCGCCCAACGTGCGCGCGTGGCGCAACTATACTTCCCTCATGCAGCCTGTAAGCATTGTGATGACCGAATTGAACGAGGCGGAAGACATCGGGAAAGCGGTTTTGAGCCTTCTTGGCCAGATTCCGCCGGCAGCCCAGGTAATCGTGGTGGATGGCGGCTCTTCGGATGGGACCTGGGAGTGGCTGCTTGAGGCGCGTTCGAAAGACTCCCGGCTGGTGCCGATTCGCGACGAGACTTGCAGCCTCAGGTTTTCGGCCGGGCCGGTCTCTCGAGGCCGGAATGTGGCGATTGCCGCCTCGGAATCGTCCATCATCGCCTGCGCGGACGCCGGTTGTACCTACGCTCCGGACTGGGCCTGCAATCTTACCGCACCAATCCTTGCCGGGGCTGCCGAGTACTCCCTGGGCGGCTCGTGCATCGACCCCGCCGAGCCCACCGTTTGGGATCTGGCTTCGGCGCCGTTCTTCAGCGTCAAGCTATCGCCGACGGAGCCCACCAAGTCATGCACTGCGCGGTCGATGGCCTTTACCAAGACATTGTGGGAGCGCATTGGCGGATTCCCGGAGCATGTGCTGGTAGGGGAAGACACGTTATTTGACTTCGACGCGAGGCGTCTCACGGCTCCTGTGTTCGTGAGCAACGCCAAGGCCTATTATCGTCCCCAAAACACATTTCGTGCTGCACTTCATCAAATGGCGCGTTATGCCATGAGCGACGGCATGGCCGAAATACGGCGGGCACGTCTATTTCGCAACGCAGCCCGCTGCGGTCTGCACGTCCTGGCACTCCTGATCCTGCCCTGGACGGCGGTCCCGCTGCTGGTAGTCCTGGTGCTTGAATCCTGGTATGCATTTCATCTCGACTGGCGGTTTCTGCCGCGATTCGGAGCCAGGGTGGTACTGGCGCGGTTTTTCTTTTCCCTGCTTGTTCCCTGGGTGGTCGCAGCCAATCAACTTCGCGGACGCTTTCGAGAGAAGGCGCTGACCAACCGGCAGAACGCGAGCAGCGGATAAGAGCAATCGAGCTGCTCGGTGCGATCAATCGTCAACCTGCCGCTGTCGCCGTCCGGGCTGGAACTACATAGAAGAGAATGGCGCAGTAGTGTGCCCCGCTTCCCGCCAGGACAAAGATGTGCCACGTCGCATGAAAGTAGCGCAGACGGTCAAGGGCGAAGAAGATCATGCCCAGGGTGTAGGCCAATCCACCCGCCCCCAGCCAAAGTAGACAGTGCAAGCCCACAGCATGAAACAAAGGCTTGGCCGCGAAGACAATGAACCAGCCCTGGAAGAGATAGACCAGTGCGGATGCTACCGCAAACCGCTCTACGGCAAAGCTCTTGAAGACCACTCCGGCAAGGGCCAGCGACCAGACCACCGCGAATAGGAACCAGCCCAGCGGTCCTCGCATGGAAACCAGTGTGAAAGGCGTATAGGTGCCGGCGATCAGCAAATAGATCGCTGAATGATCCAGGATTTGAAAGACGTGCCGGGCCCGGGTGCGGACCAGGGAGTGATAAAGCGTGGAGCAGAGGTAAACACAAACCAGCGCAACGGAAAACACGGTGCAGCTGGCGAGCAGCATCCCGCCTTCATGGCTTGACGCGGCGATCAAATAAACTGCGCCGACGATGGCGAGTACGGCCCCGACGCCATGGGTGACGGCATTGGCCAGGATGTCGCCCAGATGAGCTCGAGTGGGCACGGGGCAATCATACTCCGCCGGTTTATGCGGGAAGAGTTTCCGCCTTCTTCCCGCACCTATTATTAGAATCCGCCAAACAAATCAGGCGCCCGATGCCGGACTCCGTGCAAATACACGGTCAGATTAGGAAATACGAGTGTGCGTTCTGTTGAGCGAGCCGGCGCGCATTTCGGGTTTTCACGCGGAGGGCATAAGAAGGGCGATGGCAGCGCCAGCGATTGCGCACGGATCGAGGGACCCCAGGCGCGGCTTTGCCGGGCAGCTGACCGAGCTGGCGCTTGGTTACCAGCGCATGCTCGAGAACGACCCGCAGCAGCCGCAGGCTTTGGTGGGTTTGAGCCTGGTGGCTCTGGCCAGCCGCCAGACCGCGTCCGCTGTGAAGATGGCACGGGTGGCAGTAGCGGCAGCTCCCAGGGCGGCTCTGGGATGGGTTGCGCTGGGCCAGGCGCTCAAGTCGGCAGGGCTAATCGAGGAGTCGGAACGCGCATATCTACGGGCGATCAGCCTGGACGGAACCAGTGCGCTGGCGCGGCTGGGGCTCGGGGAACTGAAGCTGGCAACCGAGCGGCCCGAAGAGGCGGCGCGAGAGTTCGATCTGGCGCTGAAACGCCAGCCGGCGTTAGCAGGCGCGCATCTGGGGCTGGGCAATGCCCTGGCGCTGAGGGGCCGGAATGAGGAGGCTCTGCGTTGTTACGAAGATACGCTTGCGCTTCGGCCGCATCTCCCCGAAGCTGAGTTTGCGGCGGGCTTTGCTCTGTCGCGATTGGGACGATTGGCAGAAGCCGAGACACGCTATCGCCGTGCCCTGGTGGCTCGGCCGGATTTTGCCGCGGCGTGGATGAATCTGGGTAGTCTCCTGCGCGAGCAAGGGCGGGATGTGTGGGCCGAGGCTGCCTTGCGCCGAGCCACCGAGCTGCGGCCTGACCTGGTCTCAGGATGGATCAACCTGGCTGCGTTCGAGCGGGGCGACCGCCGCCCGGAGAAGGCCGAAAAGTATCTGCGCAGGGCCTTCGCGCTCAACCCCGCTCAAGTGGAGACTCACATTGCGTGGTGCCAGTTCCGGCTGGGCGAGGGCGATACCGCCGGGGCGCGCCAATGGCTGTCGTGGGCGCTCACCCGCAATCCGGACCAGAGCGAAGCCGTCAATATGCTTGGAATCCTGCTGCATACCGAGCGCCGCTTTGCTGAGGCGGTTGAAGCCTTTGAGCGCGCTGAGTCGCTGGGGCACCGGGCCGCGGTCTCAAACCGGGGCAACTCGCTGCTCGATCTGGGCAGGATGGACGAGGCGCTCCAGGCTCACGCGCTGGCGGTCGAACTCGATCCCGGCCATGCCGGAGCCCAGTACAACCTTGCCCTGACCGAGTTGCGGCTTGGGAGATGGAAAGAGGGGTGGCCTTCATACGAATCGAGATGGCGGTTCAGGGAAGTGCATCGGACGCCAAGGTCCTTTAACGAGCCTCGCTGGCGGGGGGAAGCGTTGCGTGGCGAGCGGGTGCTGCTGGACGCCGAGCAGGGGCTGGGCGACACGATTCAGTTCTGCCGTTATGCGAGCCTGGTGGCGGCGCGGGGCGGGGTTCCCGTGTTGCGGGTGCAGCCGGCGGCTGAGAGGCTCATGCGCTCGCTGGCCGTGACCAGAGCCGGAGCCGCCGAGATCGCCGTGCTGGGCGGCGAAAAGCCGATGTTTGACCTCGAGTGCCCGTTGATGAGCCTGCCGGCGGTCTTCGGAACTTGTGTGGATACTGTGCCCTGGCCGGGCGCGTATCTCGGCGCGGAGGCGCAAGCGGTGCGCGAGAAATGGATGGAGTTCCCGAGCCTTCGGCCAGGGCAGCGGGTGGGGCTGGCCTGGCAGGGGAACCCGAAATACAAGGGCGACCGGCAGCGGTCAATGAGGCTCCGAACGCTAACGCCGCTGCTGCGCGCGGCTCCTGTGAACTGGATTTCTCTACAGAAGGGCGAGGCGGCGGGGCAGTTGGCTGATTTGCCGCATGATGCTACGGTTCTGGATGGTTCGAGCCGGGACCGGGATCTGGCCGATACGGCCGCGCTCATCGCGACTCTCGACCTGGTCATCAGCACCGACACCTCGATCGCCCACCTGGCGGGGGCAATGGACAAGCCCGTCTGGATCCTGCTGCCGCACCTGGCGGACTGGCGCTGGATGGAGGGGAAGGAAACCACTCCCTGGTATCCGACCGCCAGGCTCTTCCGCCAGAAGTCGCCCGGAGACTGGGCAGGAGTGGTTGAGAGTGTACTGCGCGAGTTGCCCCGGGGCGTGAGGAGGATTTGGCCGGCGCACTCGGCCGTTCCGGGGAGTCTCTGCTATGCATTCCTTTCAGACCAATAGGGATTGGCAGAACCATGCCCTCGATATGCCGCTTTTCCGACCGAAATCGAACATTGTCACAAATCCGAAACGCTGCGATTTGCAGCGGGCTACACTAGAGTACAAACAAATTCTTAAAACAATGCAAGGTTTCAGCAGTTCGATTCTAAAAGGTGGATTTGTGTCTCGGCTTCGGAAATTGATCGTTCGTTTGTTCTGGATCGTACCTCTCGTGTATGGCATGGCCGCAGTTGCGATTCCTTCCTCGCTTTTCAGAATGATCCAAGATACCTCGAGCTATGCTTACCAGGTTGGCGAGTTGAGACCTTGGCAGATCGCGATGCTATGGCGCGTCCGGCTGTTGCTGTTTCTACTTGCGATTTCGCCCGTGGCCATCACTGTCACCAGCGCGCTCGCAGCGGTGCAATTCTTCCGCGCAAAGCGGAGCGGCAGAAACTGGGCCATCGCTTGCGGCGTCTCCTTTCTGGCAACTTCCTTCCCAATTCTTTGCACGGCCGCATTCTTAGCCCTCATTCCCCGACGGATGATAATAGGCAGTTGGCTCGGATTGCCCGTCTTCGGCCTGACTCAAGCGGCAGCAGGAATCCTCATTCTGGTCGCGTTTCTTCCCCGAGAAGCCGCCGATCAGATCGTGCTTCAGAACACGCGCCCAGCGCCAGTCAAGGGCGACGGGACCACCTCGCTTTCACTCTACGTCGGCATTGCGGTCGTGGCGGGCGGATATTACCTGGGGGACTCGCTTTGCCGGCGCTGGGCCCTTCACGCGAACCTGCCCCACGATCTGGGCTTCGTTCACACAAATCTCATCTTGTTGGGGGCATTGATTCTTGCGGTTGCGTGCCACGAACTGGGGCACATGGTTGCCGGGCAGGTGGTAGGAATGAAGCTTCTTTCGTTCCGCATCGGGCCTCTCCAGGGCGAATTGTAGGAGGGGAAATGGAAGCTGGTCCTGCCGCGCTCATGGAAGTGCGCGTTCGGCGGCGGGGTGGGCATGATTCCCAAAAACCCTCTCATTTATGACCGTCGGCAAGCGATCATTGGCGCGGCTGGAGGAACATTGGCCAACCTCTCGGTGGGCGTTATCGCACTGGTTGCGATGTTGACCGTCAAGGGATCGAACTACCAGTCAACCTGGGATTATTTCGCCCAATTGGCGACCCTCGACCTTGTATTTTTCGTAGTCAATCTCATTCCCCTGCAGGAAGCCGCAATGTACTCGGACGGCGCTCGAATCTATCAGATCCTTACCGGCAGCGCGCTTGAAGATTACCGTCGCATCGTGGCCATGACGCAGGCGACGGTGGTGACTCCTCTCCGTCAGAGGGACTTTGACATTCAATTGATTGACAGGATCGCAGCCGCGGATATAGCGAGCTTCGATCAGCTATTTCTGCTTCTCATAGCTGGCGACTACTACTTTGACGGAGGAAGGATTGAAAGCGCCAGCGAGAAGTTTCGCGAGGCTGAAGCTCTCTACGACCAGGAGGCAAATTCCTGGGCAGAGCGATGCGGGTTGTTTGTGACCCGCGCAACATACTTGCTGCGTGACCGCGCAATGGCAGAGAAGTGGTGGCAGCGGAGGTTGGCGGCAAAGAGCTTGAATCCAGAAAAGAAGAATTACTTTCCTGATTGCGCCCACTTTACCATCACCGGCCGCAAGCGTGACGCCCAGGAGGCATGAAGGTCGGCGTTCGAACAAGCCAACCGCTTGCCTGAAACCGGCGAGCGCGCATTCGACCTCCGCGTGCTCGGGCACTGGCGCGAGATGCTGGATGACGCTGCCCGCAAACCGATGACGCGGCTCCTGCGCCCCTTGGCGAACAACTCGATCCGGCGCAGGTTCACGAGCCCGTCGGTTCACCCGCATGTTCCGGGTAGCCAGAGGCCTTTGCTGAAAGCAAACTGAACACTACCGGGCGGGACAAACTCGTGTCCGATTGGCGTCAAAAAGCCCGCATAGAAGCTCTTGACAAATAACGCTCTATAATATAGAGTACTCTTTATTAAGGAACTCTCTGCGAGATGCGGAGACTTCCAGAGGAGAGTCGATGATGGAAAACGCGGAAAAACTCGAACTGAATGACAGGCTGAAGCTGATCGAGAGCATGATGGCGGAGGGGCGGCGCAAGACGGAAAGCTGGGGATGGAGCTTTCTGCTATGGGGCGTGGCCTACTACATCGCCACGGCGTGGGCCACCCTGGGGCACAGCAATTTTGCATGGCCGGTCACGATGGTTGCCGCCGGAATACTGACGTCGGTGATGGCGGCTCGCATGAGCAGCGGCCATCCGGAAACGACCTTGGGCAGAGCCATCGGCGCCGTCTGGTCGGCAATGGGCGTTTCGCTCTTTGTGGTGCTGATCTGCCTTGGCGCTGGCGGCCGGTATGACGCGCATGTGTTCATGGCGATTATTGGAGCGATGCTAGCCACAGCCAACGCGACATCGGCCATTATCTTGCGATGGAAGATGCAGTTCGCGTGCGCGGCGGTGTGGCTGGCTGCCGCGGTTGCCGCGTGCTTTGGCTCTGAAACGGTGGTCAGCATCGCGTTCCTTTCGGCAACATTTTTCTGCCAGATCGTCTTCGGCATTTACGCGATGATTCTTGACGCGCGGCGCAGGCAGCCGGGAGCGGCACATGCCTGAGCTGCCGGAGCTGAATCCCGTGATTCACGGCAAGCTGCGGCTGGCGCTCCTTTCATTGCTGGCGGGGGTGGAAGAGGCGGAGTTTACCTGGCTGCGGGCCAAGACCGGATCGACGGACGGCAACCTTGGCGCGCAACTGATGAAGCTCGAAGAAGCAGGATATGTGGCGGTCGAAAAGAAGTTTGTGCAGCGCAAGCCGCAGTCCCTTTACCGCATGACGGAGACGGGCCGCGAGGCGCTTGCCGAGTACGTGGCGGCTCTTAGACTCCTGCTGGGTGGGGCAATGAACAGTGGTCACTGATCAGTGGTCGCCGGTCGTTTGTTCGAGCGATGCCCGCAGCCGCCGCATGATTCCGAGGTAGTAGGCAAGGTTATGGATCGTGTTCAGGGTTCCGGAGAGCGCTTCTCCGCATTGCATCAGGTGGCGGAGATAGGCGCGCGAATAACGGCGGCAAACAGGGCAGTCGCAGGCGGGATCGGGCGGGCTCTCATCTTCAGCGTATCTTTTGTTCTTGATGTTGAGGCGGCCTTCGCTGGTGAACAGCAGCCCGTGGCGCGCGGCGCGGGTGGGGAGCACGCAATCCATCATATCGACGCCCATCCGCGCGTATTGCTCGATCTCGTCGGGGTAGCCGACGCCCATCACGTAGCGGGGCGTGTGCCTGGGCAGCAGAGTCAACACCTCCGCAATGATCTCGAGGGTCAGCTCGCGGGGCTCGCCTACGCTTAAGCCGCCGATGGCGTAGCCGTCGAAGTTCATTTCAACCAGGCGCTCGGCGCATTGGCGGCGCAGGTCGTTATACATGCCGCCTTGAACGATAGCGAAGAGGGATTGCATGCAGCCGGGCTTTTCTTTGCTCCATGGAACCTCAGAGCGGTGGGCGCGAAAGTGCGTGAGCGAGCGCTCGGCCCAGGCCATGGTGAGGCGCAGGCTTTCCTCCGCGCGGCTGCGGTCGGCGGGGTACTCGGTGCACTCGTCGAAGGCCATGGCAATATCGGCGCCCAGCGCGATCTGAACATCGATGGAATGTTCCGGAGTAAAAAAGTGTGAACTTCCGTCGAGATGCGAACGAAAGCGGACCCCTTCGTCGCTGACTTTGCGAAGCTGGCTGAGCGAAAAGACCTGGAAGCCGCCGGAGTCTGTGAGCAGGGCGCGTGGCCAGCTGATGAAGCGGTGCAGCCCGCCCATGCGGCGGATCGGCTCGTGGCCGGGGCGAAGGTAAAGATGATAGGTGTTGCCGAGTATGATCTCCGCGCCGAGCAATTCAAGCGTGTCCTGCGGAACAGCTTTGACGGTGCCGGCGGTTCCAACGGGCATGAAGACCGGCGTCTGGATGGTGCGATGAGGCAGGTGAAGCTGGGCGCGGCGGCCGCCCGCATCGGTTTCCGCCATGATCAGAAGTTCAAGGCTCACCAGAGAATTTTATAGGTTGAGATCGGCGCGGCACTTGAGAGAGAATGCCCCGGCCCCTCAATGTGGAACCGGGACATTGTTGTCGCAATCGAATCTGTGCGCGCTGGGTTCAGTGCTTGTCACGATAGATGCGGCGGGATTCCTGGTTCTGCTGGTGATGAATGGTGCTGCGATCCTGTTTGGTGAGGTGGCCGTTGTCCTGCGCGCGCATGCCCCGCTCTTCGCGATTGATGCCTTGCTCCTGGTGCTCGAGCCGTGCGGTCTGGCCGGGTTTCAGTTTGCCGTCTGCCACGCCGTTGGCGATGCGCTTCTGTTGATCGACCTTGCGCTGGTTGATGTTCCAATCGTTCTTGCCGGGGGTGGGGGTTTGCGCAACCATCAGAGCGGGGGCCGCGAGCATGGCCGCGAGAGCAATTGTCGTGATCTTCATGTGTTTCTCCTTCGGTGACGGCGGCTTTGTGCTGCTGCCTCCACTCACACTTCAAGAAACACAAGGCGCATGAAGAGGTTGCGTTTGGGCGCGAAAACTCTTTTAGATATATTTCTGCGCAATCGCCGCAACAAAATTCAAGATGCGTGTTGCGCCCTGTTTCGCTCTTCGCGCCGCACTTAGTTGATCTCGCGCTTATTCAGACGCAATTGAATTCCGATACGCGCGACACGGGGCTGGCCGAGAGTTGTTGTGGGAGTCTTCGAAACCTCGATGGCGCGATCGAGCAGATTCTCTCCCGCGGCAAAAATCTCGAATCGGCTTCGGAAGTCTCGCGATGCGTAGGCGTCGAGACGGAAGTAGCCGTGCAGCAGATAGACATTGGCGTCATCGTCATACATGCGGCCGCTGAGTCGGCTCTGGAGATTCAGAGTGCCAAGCGATGGCTTGAATGCGCGCAGGTTGAGCGTGGCCATGTTGCGCGCGACTTCAGGAATCCACTTGCCGTAATCCCGGCCGCCGCGCGAAACGGTGGCGTGCGCGTACTGATAGCCGCCATCGAAAGCCAGCCTGGCCGACGGAGTGAGTCCGAAATCAAGAGAAACGCCGCGGCTTTCGATCTGGCCGAGATTTTCGCGTTTGAGCAGGATGGGCGACGAAGTGGGATTGAAGGTGAGCGCGGCGATGGGGCGATTGACCTGAGTGAGGAAGTAGCTGGCGCGGATGACGCCCCATTGCGATTGCGAGGCGAGCCCGGCCTCCCAGCCGGTGGCGCGTTCGCTGAGTAGAGCGCTATTGGCAAGGGTGAGTTGGTTGCCCACCTGCGTGGAGCGGTAAAGCTCATTGGGAGTGGGCGAGCGAAATGCGCGAAAGCCGGACCCGGAGAGCGCCCAATGATTGGCGAGCTTGCGCGAGACACCCATGCGCGGATCGAAGATATTTTCCTGCCTTTGGACCGGCAGCGGTGGAGTTGCGACAGGCGTCCAGTCCGAGCCATTCCACTTGAGTTGCCGGACGTCGAAGTTCTGAAACCAGTCCATGCGGCCGGAAGCGGTGAAGGTCCACGCGCCGCGCGTCCACATGGCTTGAGCGTAGAAGGCAGAGTCGCGCTGATGATCGTCGAGATTGGTGAGCGATCCACCGGCCGCAAAACTCTGTTCGAGATCCCACACGCGAACATCGTGGACATCGGCCCCGGCAACAAGCAGCAGACCCTGTCCGAGCGGCTGGCTCCAATGGGCGGCGGCGCCCAATTCGTTGTCCGGGACGAATGAGTATTTAGTGGGGATTTCGCCGCAGCGATAGGCGCAGGAGGAGTCCGCGGCGGTTGAAAGATTTGAAATGCTCGAAAAGGTCTGCCGATAGCGTTCGTCGGAACCATAGAGCCGTAAGGTAAGCGCGCCATTTTGGGCATTTTGAAAATCGGCGCCGGCAGCGTAGCGAAACAGGCGAGTGGCGTTGAATTGATAGGGCGTTCCGTTGTGGCGGGATTCATCAAATCCGCTGCCGCGTGCGAATGCGCGGAGTCGATTGCGGTTGTAGTCACCGAGCACGAGCGCGTTCTGGCTGTGCACGTTGCTGGCGTCATCGACCGGCCCACGCTGGGATGGGGCCTCCTGGATGTATCCATCGGTTCCAATCAAGCCGCCCGCGGCGAGCAGTCCCCAGGGTCCGCGCGTGGTCTGCGCGAGCAGGCTGTTGTCGTAGGTTCCTTCACCTCCGTAGGTGCTGCGCAACTCGAAGTCATCGGATGAGGGGTGCCGGAGTAGGATGTTGACCACGCCGCCGATCGCGCTTGAGCCGTAGAGGGCCGCCCCGCCCCGCACCAGCTCAATTGAATGGATGGCGAGTTCCGCCTGCTCCAGCCAGTGAATCCACCCCCCCAGCGGATCGTTGAGGGGGACATCGTCTTGAGTGATCAGGGTGCGGCTGGCGGATGTGGAGCCGAGGCCGCGAAGGCTGATTCCCTGCGAAGTGGGATTGGCGACGAGCGATCCAGAACGGCGGAAGAGTTCGACGCCTGGAAGTTGGCGCAACTGGCCGTCGAGGGTGATGGCGGGCGAGGATTGAAGCGCTCGCTCGCTCAAGGTCCGTGTGGTGGCGGGACTCTCCAGTTCCCCCAGAGGCGCGCGATATGCGGTGACGGTGACCTGCTCGGCGTTGGCCGCGGGCTCGAGCTGAATTGTGGTTGCGGCGGCGAGGGAGAGCGTTTGCGTGGCAAATCCGGCAGCCGATATTCGAACCTTGCACGGGGCGAGGCAACGTACGGTCGCATGGCCGGACGGGTCAGTTCGAGCGACTGGCCTGCCGAACATGTCAGTTACCGTGGCGCCGCTCAAAGCTGCGCCGGCGGCGTCTTCAATGGTGATGGCGATGGGGATCGGCGCCTGGGCGTGCAGGGTCGTCGGGGCTGGCAGTAGGGTCGTAAAGGCCAGCGTGCCAACCATCGCTTTCGACTTGCACCACACCAGTAACTTCGCCCTGCGGGCCATGATCTTCGCCTTGGGATTGATGGGACAGGCCTTCGACTAATTGTGACACGCAAACGCAGGAGCGGGGATCGCGCGCCTGCGGGGCAATCTCGTTGAGCGGGACGAGTACAAAAGCTCTCTCTTGGAGACGTGGATGCGGGATTTTGAGATCGGGTTCGCTGACCACCAGGTCGTCGAACAGGAGAATATCGAGATCGAGGGTGCGGGGCCCGTTGGCGATTCCGGCGGAGCGGTCGCGGCCGAATTCGTGTTCGATGGCCAGCAGGGCGGCCAGCAATTCACGCGGCTTGAGAGCTGTTTCGAGTGCCACGACGGCGTTGAGAAAACGGGGTTGGTCCTCTAAGCCAACGGGTGCGGTGGAGTAGAGCGAAGAGCGGGCAACCATGCGGCCGAGCGAAGCGATGCGCGCGACCGCTGCGGCCAGCGTGGCTTGCGGCGATCCGGCGGGGCTGGGAAGATTGGCGCCCAGGCCGATATAAGCGATGCGCATACGATTCAAGACTATCGCGGAAAGTGTGCGGGCTGCCCGCGCGTGAGAAGAAGAGCCTCAATCTGGTAGCATCTCTTTTCGGAGAACTTTCAATATGGATACGTTGCATGGCGCGGGCCTCGGAGCCCGGCGGAATGAAGATATCGCACTCGATCTGATGAAGTTTGTGGCCGGCACCGCAGGCATCGGGAGGGCGGCTACGACGTCGACGGGGTTCAGCGGAGGCCCAGCCGCCAAGCCGGAAGAACATGTAAATCATCTGCTGGAGCTCTATGGCCGCTGCCTGACGGCTGTCGGAGGAAAGGACGCGGAGGCCGGCGCAATTCAGGAGAAAGAGGCCGCGAAATAGCGGACCAAGCTGTTCTGCGGGTTGCCGTTGCGGGAGCAGGCGCGTTCGGCCGGAACCATCTGCGCGTCTACAGCGAACTGGAATCGGGCTGCGAGGGAGTCGCTCTTGTGGCCGCGGTCGAGCCGGATTCAGCTCGTGCTGAGCAGACCTCGATACAGTACGGAATTCCGGTTTTCTCAAGCGTCGATCGGCTGCTTAGTTCAAACGCCAGGATTGACGCGGCCAGCGTCGCCGTTCCCACGGTGCACCATCATGCGGTTGCCGCGGAGTTGCTCGATGCCGGGGTGGACGTGCTGGTCGAGAAGCCGCTGGCTGCATCGCTGGCCGAGGCGGACGACCTGATCGCACGGGCCGAACAGGGCAAACGCATTCTGCAGCCGGGACATCTGGAGAGATTCAATCCTGCGGTGCTGGCGATTGAGCCGCGGCTGCGCCGGCCCATGTTTTTTGAGGCGCACAGGCTGAGCGTCTTTACACCCCGCGCTCTCGATGTGGATGTGGTGCTCGACCTCATGATCCACGATCTGGACATTGTTCTGACCTTTGCCGCCTCGCCGGTGCGCGAGGTGCGCGCAGTGGGATTGCCGATTCTGTCGCCCAAGGTGGACATCGCCAATGTTCGCGTGGAGTTCGAGTCGGGGTGCGTGGCCAATTTCACCGCTTCTCGGGTTTCAACCGAGCGGGTGCGCAAGCTCAGGTTCTTCGAGCCGCGGCAGTACGTCTCGATCGACTATGCGCGGCGGGATGTGCTGGTCATCCGGATCGATCCGCCACCGGCGGTGGGGCCAACTCCACGACGGGATTCGGAGGCTGGGGAAGCAATTGGGGCGGCCGCGGCCGAGTTTTTGAAGACCGGCACGCTTGATGCCGCGACCCTTCAGGGGGTGATAGCTTCGGGCCAGGTTCCGGCCGGCCTGTTGATGAAGGTACTCGCGGCGAAGAACGATCCCGAGAAGCTGAAAGAGATTGCGAAGGGACTGGCCGGGCCCCTGAGTGGACCCCATGACGGACCCGCGCCAGGCCTGAGCTTTGTGAAGCCCGAGGTCACGCCAGGCGAGCCGTTGAAGCTGGAGCTTTCTGCTTTTCTTGACTCGGTGCGCATGCGCCGGCCGCCGCTGGTGACGGCGCAGCAAGGCCGCGCAGCGCTTGCGTTGGCGCTTGAGATTCAGGCCACCATGGCTGCCCATGCGCAGCGTGCCGGGCTTGAAGATTTTTCCAATGCGAGCGCGTGATTCATTCGGGCCGCATGCGAATGCAAGCTTCGCTTGAGGTCAGCGGCTCAAGGCGTTTCTTCGAACCAGCCGTTTTCTACGCGCGCCTTGATATCCGAATACGCCGCAGCGATGAGCCTGCTCAGAGCCGCGGCGTTCGCGGCTTCACCCGGCCTCAATTTTACTTGGCGCATGAGCTTGCCGGTGCCTTGCATCAGGCATGCGGGATCAGGCAACGAAGCGCCTTGAAAGAAGCCCGCGTTGACATGCGAGGTGAACACATTTACGTAGCCGAAAGGCGCATCGCCCAGACATGCGACCGGGCAGCCATCATGCACAAGCTCCCGGACTTCGTCCCCGCATTTTCGCATCGCCTCAAACCAATGGCGAGCGATGTCTCCCAATGCGCCGGTGTGTTCCGTCATCCATGCATCGATGACAGGGTCTCGCACGAGAGCGCCATCGAATCGCAACAACTCAGGAGTTTTCACGGCTCTTAATTTATCGCAAAGGCCCATTGCGGGAAAGCACGCTTCCTGCTTTGCGACGATGCGACCTAAGTTCCAAGGCTGGCAAACAGCCCACCTTGTTCAGTCCATTCCGAGCCTACCCTCTGAAGGGCCTTTACCAACAGAATGGCGATTTGTACATGCGGTCGGGAATCCAGGAGCAGCAGGATCGCGGCTGCCCGCATGTTTGTCGGTGGCGTAACTCCCTCGCCTTTGCGACTTCACCGAGAGCCGCCGCAGTTCTAATGCGGAATTATCTTGCACATAACGGTTGAAACTACGAGTATTGGATTCGCACCGACTCTTTCATCCCCTCTAGCGAGTCCACGGATACTCTGTCAAACGGACTGGCCGCGTCGAAGGGCCGAGACGCTGCATTGAACGAGCTCGACACCAACAACCATTGTCAAAATCGGCCAAGCACTTGAATTGGCGTGAGGTGCGTTATGAATGCAGGACCAATGAAGATCCTTGCCGAAGTCGCGGTTTGCGCCCTGCTCGTGACGGGCACAACGGAGCAGGCAGTTGCGAACTCCCTCCCGACTAAGTCCGACGTGGTCTGGATCGGCGTTGCAATAGCCGCCATCGGCGCGGGAATCGGGATCGGCATCTACTATGCCGTTCACCATAACCACAGCCTGAACGGCTGTGCGGTCAACGGGGCGAACGGTCTCGAACTCCAGAACAAGGGCGATCAGCAAACGTACGGTCTTGTTGGAGCTGTTAACTCAATCAAGTCCGGAGAGCGTATTCGTGTCTCCGGAAAGAGGGTTAAGAATACGGCCGGGCCAATCCCACAGTTTCTTGTCGAGCAAGTGTCAAAGGACTTCGGTTCATGCCAGTCCAATCCTGCGTTCCATTAGGCGAATGACGAACATTCGAGAACCGCGTTTTCAAGGCCGGCGAGTGGTTTCAGGTCTACGAATGCGCAGCCGGGACGCGCATCGATTCGAGTGCGCGGATGAGGTCGCTGCCCAGCGCTTCCTGGGTGTCGGGATCGAGTTTCTGGCCCCGGCAGGTGAGGTAGAAGACGTCGATGGCGGTTTCGCCTTCCGTATCGATGAGAGCCACTTCGATATTGCACTGATGAATGGAGAAGGTGAGGGCTATCTCGCGGAGCAGCCCGGGCAGATCCTGGGCGACCACCTGGAGCAGGGTCGAATGCGTGGAGGACTCCGAGTCGAATTCGAGGCGCGTGGGGACCGCGACCTTGAAGTTGCTGGGGTGGTTAAGATGGCTGCGGGCTTCAAGAAGCTGCTGGACGGATGATTTTTGCGCGACGACATCGCGAACGCTTTCGAGAAAGCGGTCTTTTTCGCTGGGATTGAGCTCGATGGTGCGGAAGACGTCGGAAAAGTGGAAACTGTCGACGATGACGCCGGCTTCGTTGGAGAAGGCCCCGGCGCGGACGATGTTCATGCCCCAAGCGGCCAGGACGCCGGCCACATCGGCGAAGAGGCGGGTGCGGTCGCGGGTGATGACAGTGAGGTCGAAGAGCTGCCGGTTGGGGCGCAGATCGAGCTGAACGGGATCCTGGTCGAGGTTGAGAGCCATCTGGAAGTGGCTGCGGATGTGCTCGGGCAACCGCGTCTGGAGATAGCGCTGGGGAAGGCCCTCGAGAAACTGCTTCAACTCGTCGTATTGGCTGGATGGAACCATGGAGCGGATGCGGTTGAGCAGGGTGGGGTCGATGGCGGCGTGATAGCGGGTCTCGTCCACTGAGCGGTCCATGAAGTTGGCGGTGGACATATAAAACTGCCACAGATTTTCGGCCTTCCAGGGGGTAAGCGCGTCGGGGTTGACGGCCTTGATGTCGGCGAAGGTCATGATGGTGAGCATCTTCAAAAGCTGGGGGCTGCCGATCTTCTCCGCGAAGCCGCGGACGTTTTCCAGATCGAAGATGTCGCGCCGCATGGCAGCCGACATTTCAAGATGCAGGCGGATGAGCTTAAGAATGGACTCGCGTTCTTCGGAGTCGAAGTCGAGGCGGGCCAGGAAGCTGTCGGCCAGCTCGACGCTTTGGCCCGCATGTTCGCCATTGCGGCGGGCTTTGCCCGTATCGTGGAGCAGGAGCGCGAGCAGGAAGAGATCGAGGCGGTCGATCTCGGGCAGAAGCTGGGCGAGGCGCTGCTCGTATTCGTGCCCTGGCTGGCGCAGGCCGTGGACATTGTCGATGCACAGGAAGGTGTGCTCGTCGACGGTGTAGCGGTGGTAGCTGTCGCGAATGACCAGGGCGTCGATGCCGTGGAACTCGGGAATGAGCATCTCCAGAACGCCGAGGGCATGCATGGTGCGCAGGGCATGGGCGGCGTGGGGTCCCAGCAGGACTTCACGCAGGGCGTTCCACAGGTAGGGGCCTTCCGGGATGTGGATGGCGAGCACGGGAAGGGCGTCGGTTATTCGGTCTTCGGCGGCCTGGGAGAGTGTGTAGCCGTGAGTGGCCATGAGCGAGAAGACGCGGAGGATGGCCGCGGTGTCGTTGAACTGGGCGCCTGCCTGGAGGTCGATCCGGCCCTGATCGAGCAGGAAGTCGGTACCGGCGATGGGAGTGCGGCGGCGGCGGAACTGGCGGTAGAAGCTGACCGGGGCAGGCAGGTGCTCCATCAGCAGGGCGGCGCGCCGGTAGATGACGCGGGCATGGCGATAGTAGGTCCGCATCCAGTAGGAGGGGTCGGCGGTACCGCGGGTTTCCAGACCGATGGAGCGCGCGGCGGCTTCGTCCTGGGATTGCCAATCAAGGGTGTTGTCGTCGCGGCCGTGGCGGAAATGGAGGAAACATCGGGCGGCGGCGAGGAAGTCGAAGGCGGCCTCAGCGTCGCCGCGGGCGCTCTGGAAGACTCCACCGCGCTGGCGCGGCCACTCCTTGGTTTCCTTGAGATGGAAGAGGACGGCGAACCAGACGGCGAGGTTGTAGTCGCGCAGTCCGCCGGGACAGTCCTTGAGGTTGGGTTCGAGGTGAAAGATCGTGTTGCCGAATTTGGCGTGGCGCTTGCGGGCGATTTCTCCGAGCTTCTGGGTGATGGTGGCCCACTCACTCAGGACAAGTCCCGGAAACACGACCTGGTGAAGCTGCTGATAGAGAGGAAACTGGCCGGCGAGGAAGCGGCGGTCGAGCGTGGCCAGCGTGAATTCGAGGTTATCGGGTTCGAATTTGCCGGATTCCTTTACGGTGCGGGAACTGGGGCTGGCGCGCAGGCCGATGTCCCACATGCCCTGGATGATGAGGCGCACGGCATCGCGCGATTGTTCCTCGGTCTTGTCGTCGGCGAACGCAAACAGGACATCGATGTCGGAGTAGGGGAAGAGATCCTTGCGCCCGTAGCCGCCCAGGGCTAGGAGAGCGACATTCTGGTTGGGCAGGGAGGCGAAGGCCCGGCGCCACATTTCAATGAGGATACGGTCGACCACGGCGGAGCGGCGGCGGATGGCGGCCGTGCCGTCCCCGGTCCGCTCGCAGGTCTGGCGGACAAGCGCCATCTCGCGCAGATACTGCTCCCGAAGATCGTCAACCGCCAAAGCGACTGGATTCATGAGTGTGGTTTGTGTGGTTCGTTTGCTCGCCGCAGCAAGTAGGGATTGTTACAAGCTTAATCGATATTGGCGGAGAGGGGTAGTTTGCGGGCGGAATTGCTGGAATCAGGCAAACATCTGTGGAACGGGAAGCTGGTCAGTGATTCCAACAGATTGAAGGGGAGTTTCACAGGGGAGTCGGTCAGGAGCTGTCTAGATATTTACTGCTGCATCACTGTCACTAAGCCTGAGCCATTAGAACTTATCGAAATCTCTGCGGCTCTGCGTCGGGGCGGGAGTGTCGGCCGTTTAAGAATGCGTGCTTGGGATGAGCGGAGATTTCCTACAAGCGTTGCGCTTAAAAGCCTACAGAAAAACAAGAATTTGCTGGTGCCGCGCCTTGCGCGATCCTCCTACGGTGAAATCGTAAGGCAGCACAGGGCGCTCTCGAAAAGTTTGCGAATTTCCCGATCGCCCGATGGTGTTTACGCAGGTACGGCGCGTTCACTCCCCTGATTGATTTGAACGGGTTGCCTTGGAAAGAGAATATGACGCCAACACGTTTGCCGGTCTTTTGTCCCTCTCGGCTCGAGGTGGCATCGGCGGGGATACGGATACCTGAGCCCACAGCTCCGATGTGCGCTTCGGCACTGTTTAGCGGGTTAACCAGAGAACAATGCAGGGAGATTGCCTCGTGGGCCCGGGCGAGGACCTTCGCCCGAGACGAGATTCTATTCATGCAAGGGCAACCGGTCCGCAGCCTCATCCTGATCGAGGCCGGCAGCGTCAAGCTCACGCAACTCAGCTCCAACGGCAATGAAGTGATCCTGTGGATGATCGGAAAAGGCGACGCCGTCGGTGAGCATGCCGATGAATCATCAAGCACTCATTCGTGCTCTGCGCGCGCCATGGAGGAATGCAAGGCCCTGACTTGGGAACATGCACGGCTCCAAAACCTGCTAATCAAATTTCCACAGATCAGAAACAACATCCACCATATCCTGTCCGGTAGGCTGCACGAGCTCGAGGAGCGATTCCGCGAGGTGGCCACCGAAAAGGTCGCCAAGCGGCTTGCCCTCACCCTGCTCCGGCTGCTCAAGAAGGTGGGCAATGTTAGCCGGGGAGGAGTTCAGATTTCACTGTCGCGTGAGGAGATGGCACAAATGACGGGTACGACCTTGTTCACCATCAGCCGCACCCTGTCCAAGTGGGGCGGAGAGGGCTTTGTTCTTCCGCGCAGAGAAGCGGTTTTGGTGCGCGACCTTCAGCGACTGATCGAGGTAGGCGAAGAAGAGTGACAGCACCTTCAAGCGTTCCGCGACGATAGCGGGATGCAAGAGCCAAACGCGCTGATTCGAGTCTTCGACATTGGCAGCCGACTCGGAGCTTTGGTGAGTCTTCGCCCAGCGTCCAGTCGCTTCCCTGTTGGCTGGTGACACATCAACATCACGTAAAGAAGACGATCGTTCGAATCGCTTGGCCGGAACTCCCCCCTGCGGACATTGTCCATCCGGTGCTTCTCGACCAACGAAGCGTCTTCGATTGTCGCCTGGGCGTTGCTGGGCAACCGGTTAACTTTGATTCCAAAAGAATTGCGTACCGCATGAGGGAGCTTCCGCGCTTTTGTCGCTTGAAGAAGTAACGGCCCTTTTAAGGCCCAAAATCTTCAGGTTCAAAGGAGCACTCACATGGACTTCGCCACTTCTCATGCGGCCTCTCGCGCGTCCGCGCAGACCGCACGCCTCATAGCCATCGTTGCGGCACTGGTTTCGCCGGCTCTGCCGCTCAGTGCACAAAATAACAGCAGGGCATTCCTCCCGCCCCCGGCAGCCACCGTATCCACCGCGCCGCAGAACGGCGACGTCAACCCCTACGGCACAGCATTCGTGGGTCTGTTCGGGGAGGATCGTCCGCAATCACTTGAGAACTCGGTTCTGCAGCCCGGCGATCTGCTGGTATCGAACTTCAATAACAACCAGAATCTGCAAGGTACGGGAACGACCATTGTCCGGGTCGACGCGCACGGCGCGCAAACGCTGTTCTTCCAGGGCTCGACGAACTATGCGGGGCTTTCGGGTGCGCTGGGAATTCTTCGTGATGGAACGGTGCTGGTGGGCAACTTGAAGACTTTTGATGGCACGTCCGCAACCGCTACAGCCGGTGCGATCCAGATCATCAGCCCTGCTGGAATGCTGCAGAACGTGATCACCAACTCAGCCATCGACGGGCCGTGGGGCATGGCGGTCAATGAGCGCGACCGCTGGGTGGACGTCTTCGTCTCGAATGTGTTGAACGGAACGATTGCGCGACTGTCCTTCCGGCGTGAACATGGATGGTTGACGCTGGAGAAGACGACGGTGATTGCAACCGGACTGAATCACCGGGGTGATCCTGCGGCGCTGGAACTGGGGCCATCCGGACTGCTTTATTCGGAATGGAACGACACTCTCTATTTTGCGTCGTCTCTCGACAACGCGATCTACAAGATTGAACATGCGTCGACAGTGGGCACGGGCGAGGCTGTGCCGGTGCTTCTTTTCCAGGACCAGGTACACCTGCATGGGCCGCTTGACTTGGCGGTAACCCCGAATGGTCATCTGCTGGTGGCCAACAGCGACGGCAGCAACGTGGATCCGAATCAGCCCAGCGAGATTGTGGAGTACTCGGCGGACGGAACCTTCGTGGCGCAGTTCCCGGTGGACCCCAACAACGGCGGCGCGTTTGGAATTGCGACGCAATCGGTAGGCAAGGCGACGCGGCTTGCCGCGGTCGACGACAACACGGCAACTGTGACCATCTATACCGAAGTGAACCGGTAGTCGTTACGACGTGCAGATGCAGCGGGCGGCCGCAGGCGCCAACCAGCGCCGCGGCCGCCCGGAGATTGAGTCCAGCCGGCCGCGCTCAGTGCGTCCGGAGATGCCCCGCAAGCTTTGAACCCTTCCGGCGAGTTGAGCTGAATGCTCCATATCCCCCTTCATAACCGTCATTGCGGAAAGGGAACAAATTTTTCGGTGCAGCCCGGGCGGATCGGCTTCGGAGGGCGCGCCAAAGATGGTGGAGTCTTCGTCAGCGGGCAAGTGGAAATTGGTGGGCGTGGGGCCGAGGCTTATGTCGGAGTGGTTGAGCTCGTAGGCGTACTTCGCGCTGTCGGTGATCTGAGGAAGGTCAGCGCCGGGCGTCGGGATAATTTTGGGCGTAGGTATCAGTAGGAAGCCCTTCGGAGCGGGCTTTTCTGGCGAGTTCAAAGGCTTGATCGCGATTCATGGCGCCGCCCAGGGCCACCAGCCAGGGCGGGTGGCCGGTAGGAGTGAAGACCTGGGGATGCAAATCGGGGTGGCGGGCCTCGACGGTTGAAGCCTTTTTTTGGGCCTGGTCCTGGCGGTTGTAGGTATAGGCGATTACGCGCCAGTCTTTGCGGCCGGAGGAAGCTGAATTGCCCGGGGTGGGGCGAGGGATAGATGGTCGAAGGGCGTTTCCGGCCTGCGCTGGCGCGCCGCTGTCGACAGCTGGCGAGGCGTTGGCAGGCGGTGCGCCCTGATTGGCCGGGTGGCGATAAGCGAGATGGAAACCTAGCCAGAGGATCAGGATGAGCGCAAGGCCGGCGGCGGCGACGATCCAACGGGTTGCGAGATCACCATCGCCGAGACGGTCTCTCACATTGCCGAGACGCTCTCTCAGCATGAGGTGTATGCGCGGCGGGGGCGTCTCTTCGCTGCGGGGTGCGGGTTTGGCGGCGTCTGAGTTTGACGGCTCGGGGAAGGGCAAGGAGGGAGGACGGGAGTAAGTGGAGGACCTTGCCGTGGGCTTGGTTGGGATGAGCGTGTGAGACACCGGCGCCGGCGCTGCAGTTTCGTTTGCGGCTTGGGGAGTTGCATTTGCCGGCGGAGCCGGTCTGGTGTGCGAGGTCTGCGGCGAAACCGAGGTTTTAAGCGCGCGCATGATCTCGGCAATTCCCCATTCTCCGCTCATGCCTTTGGAGACGATTTCGTCCAGAGGCGCGGGCAGAGAGAAGCGCGATGCCGCTTCGAGGGTCCGCTCCTGGGTGAGGGCGACGAGAAGCAGGACGGCAAGGTCGTGCACGTCGCGGCGCTTTGCCCGACGACCATCTTCGCCTTCGGGGGCCTCGCGAATGCAGTCGCTGCGCAGCTTGACCACTTCGCCGACGGCAAAAACATTTTCCGGCTCGATGTGCTCATGGACGAAGCCGTGGGTGTGGAGCGCATCGAGGGCCGAGGCGAGACTCGAGGCAAGCTGGCGGACGTCGGAGACGGCCACGCGATGAGAGGCGACTACTTCATCCAGATTGGCTTCGACCGGCTCCATGACAGCGTAGAGGACGGTGGTGTCGTCGATGACGATCTGGCCGAAGTGTTCGAGCTTCAGGACATTGGGATGGCCGAGCGCTTCCACACCGCGCCAGCGGGCGAGGATCTCGTCCTCGTCGAAGTGCGACTCGATGAGGCGAATCACGGTGGGATCGCCCTTGCCGGTGGAGGTCGCGTAGAAGGCGCTGCGGCCTTCGGGGCGCAGGAGCTTTTTCAGCGGAAAATCATCGATCGTCCGACCTTCGTAGTCCGTCCAGAGTTCCATAAGCAGATTCCATAGCGTCAGAATTGGCCAAGGTTGGGGATGGTGCAGAGCGCAAGTGGAACAGGGAAAGCCGGGGAATGCGTTCGAGCAGCCACCCGGGCGCTCGAACTGGGATCATTATCGTTCATCAGGGCCGAGGGCTCAATGGTCTGGGGTGACTGGGGAGATACGGGACGATTTTGCGGGCGTGGCGGACAAACCATAACAGTGACAAGGATGACGGTGCTGGGGCTGAATTTGGTGAACATAGCCTGCTGATACTTGCGCATATCCTCCGGACCAAGCTGATCGGGCCGGCGATGAACCTATCGGCCGAAGTGCTCAACATCGTGCAGGTATATGCGGATGGTTGTGGCGGCGAAGTTGCGGCGGTGCAACCCCTCCATGATGCGCGGACGTGGTTGGTTCACAGAGAATACCGCTTCTCTGCGAACAGAACCATCCCGATAGCCTCAAGAGCAAGCCCAGCCGCACGCGAACGCGACCGCCGCCGCCGCTTCGTTCATGTCGGTGAGTTTTGAGGAATTTTCAGCCCCGTCGGAGCGCTGTGCTGATTTCCTGCCTGAGACAGATTCTCGGGGTGGTTTCACACATTGGTGGGCCCGTGCAGACTCGAACTGCAGACCTCCTGCGTGTCAAGCAGGCGCTCTAACCAACTGAGCTACGGGCCCTTACCGAATAAATTGGCTCTACCCGGCTATAGCGTTTGACCCCGGAGTTTCGATCCCTCCCGGGCGCCCAACAACGATACCGTGCCAGGGAAGCGCTGTGACCAATTGAGCTACGTCCCTGCAATGTAACTGAGGTAGTCTATCAGGATCAGCGCCTGAGGAAAAGCCGATAGCGGGCGCGGCGCAGGGCAATCGCGTTTGAAATGAGTTGAACCACGGTTGGTACTTCCAACGGGCATTGGGAAGCCTGAAGTTTCTCGCAAGTCGATATGATGTCCCGCAAAGAAACCCTGGAGCAGTTTGGTTCCTGTTTGGAAGGGCTTGAGGATCCGCGCAGCGGCAGTCTAAGTGCGCAGGCTGGGACGATGGTTACCTCTACCGGCCATTGGAGCTATTTTGAAGTGCGATTGCCCTGGGGCATCCACTGACACATGGGATTGGACACGAGATTCTCCAACCTCCAGTGCGGACTTCCGGCGGGTAATGTTCTGCAATGATCATCAAGCAGGCGAGTGACTTGACCGGTTTCGTGTTTTCCACGGTTGCGCGAAGACAAATCCGCCGCAAGGGTGGCCCACAGTTTATGGGCGATTCGGGAGTTGACCTAGTGCATCGCGGATGCGCCGGGGCCGGCGCCGGGGCGATTCTTGCTCAACATGAACGCCAGCAGGACGAGGCCAATAGACATGTACGAAAGCTCCATGTAGACGTCCTGATAGCCCTGTGTCAGAGCCTGCTGGTTGAGTTGGTTATAGATGGTTGCCATGGCCATACCCTGGCTGTTGGGGCCGCCGAATCCTCCACCAAAAAACCCGGTCAGGGCCTGCACACGCTGCTGAAAGGCAATGGAACCGGGCTGCATGGCCTGCTGCAGGTGTTGCTGGTGCCAGAGCGAGCGGCTGGTCACCTGCGCGTTGGTGATGGCGATCAGGATGCTGCCGCCAAGATTGCGCACGAAGTTGATCAGGCCCGCAACCTGGTTGCTCTGCTCCCTGGGCATGCCCACGTAGGCGGCGTTGGTGATGGAGATGAAACAAAAGGGCAGGGGCAGCATTTGCACCACGCGCAGCCATGAGGCCTCGGCAAAGCTCATCTGGAGATTGGTCACCGCGGCCGCATAACGGAAGCTGATGGTGAAGAGGATGAATCCGCAGACCACCAGGGTGCGCGCGGAGACTTTGCCGGTGGCGTAGCCGGCGATTGGCATCATGATCAGCAGCGCAATGCCGCCTGCCGTCAACGCGAGGCCCGCTGTGGTGGCGGTGTAGCCGAGCAACTGCTGGGTGAACTGGGGTTGCAGCACGGTGTTGGCATTGAGCACCCCGCCGACCAGCATCATGAGCAGGCAACAGATGGCGAAGTTCTTGAAACGGAAGAGCTTGAGATTGATCAGCGGGTTTTTGTGGTTCCACTCCCAGGCCACGAGTCCGATCATGCCGGTGACGAACAGGAATGTGAAAAAGCGGATGAAGCCGGAGGCGAACCAGTCGTTCTCTTCGCCCTTGTCGAGCATGATCTGCATGCCGCCCATGGCGACGGTGAGAAAGCCCAGGCCGACGTAGTCCATGTTGCGCAGCTTGGCGGGGTCAGCCTTGATCCATGGCGGATCGTCCACCAGTCGGGTGACGAGGATGAAGGCCAGAATTCCGACTGGAATGTTGATGAAGAAGATCCAGCGCCAAGAGAAATTGTCAGTGATCCAGCCTCCCAGAGTGGGACCGATGGAAGGCGCCAGCACAGCAACCAGGCCATAGAGCGCAAAGGCCTGGCCGCGCTTCTGGGGTTCGAAAGAGTCGGCCATGATGGCCTGGGCCATGGGCTGCATGCCGCCGCCGCCCGCTCCCTGGATGACGCGGAAGACGAGCAGCAGGGGCAGAGTGGGAGCCGCGCCGCAGAGAAAACTGGCGGCTGTGAAGATGGTGATGCACAAGACAAAAAAGTTGCGGCGCCCCATGACGCTCGAGACCCATCCGCCCAGCGGCAGGACGATGGCGTTGGAGACCAGGTAGCTGGTCAACACCCAAGTCCCCTGGTCCGTGCTGGCTCCGAGCGAGCCCGCAATATGCGGCAGAGCCACATTGGCGATGGAGGTGTCGAGCACCTCCATGAACGCCGCCAGGGCGACCGTCACGGCAATAGCCCAGGGATTGACCCTCGGCTTCCAGTTGCGGGCCCCCTCCTGCGGATTTGAATTCTCCACGCGCGCGGGCGGGTTTTTGGAGCCGGGTGCGGGCGGAGATGCGGGATCGACTTGCGGCAACAGGGTTCTCCTGTGTCTTTTTCGGCGAATTTCTATCTTTAATGGCCGGGGAAGAACAGTCATTCATTGGTCAGAGGCACATGAGCGTGCCCTGGACCTATCTCAAATAGATTCACTTCGGTGCGATTGGGTTTCAGCGATTGAATGCAGGCGGGATTTTTGAGGTTTTGTCGAATCTGGTGGTTACGATGACCGATGCGGCTGGTAAGGTGTCAGGGGATGACACAGGGCCCACCGCGTTATTCGAGAAAATTAGGCGAACCGATGGGCCGCTTGCGCCGCCCATCGGTTCACCATTGCGTTTACTGCTCGCCACCGGCCAAAGCCGAGCCGACAACCAGGACCTGTTGCGGGGCATCGACCTTGGCGCCCTTGTCATTGAGCTTTAACCGGAAGCTTGCCAACTGCGGCTTTCCGTTCGAGGGAGCCATGAAGCTGACCTCGTATTGATGGTTGAGCCGCTGCTGAATGTCCTCGAAATAGGGCTGGATGCTTACGGGGTTTCCCATGCCTTCCCAATAGCTGTTGCCGCCGGTTGCCTGAGTGAGTTCCGAGAGGAGATTCTGGCCGGCATTGGTTGCATAGAAGCTGCGGTCCACGCGGCCGACGTTACGCCAATAGATGGAGTATACGATCAACTGCGAGCGCACAGCGTCGTCGATCGCGGACTGGACGTAAGGATCTTCAGGGTCGTAGCGCATGTCGTAGTAGTCCACGCCATCGGTGATCATTACGACTTCACGCCTTGCCTGGTGATCGCGGGAAGGCCAGTTTTTCGCGAGGTCGGAAAGGCAGAAGTAGGGACTGGCGCTGACGCCAGCGATTCCTCCGCCGGTGATGTGCAATCCGCGCAATGCTTCTGCGCGATCGGTAGACAGCGGGCCCGTCAGCACCGCGCGGCCATTTTGCATGTACGCGATGGTGACGGCGGTGTTCGCAGGCAGAGACTGCACGAAGTGCTGAATTTCACCCATCTGAGTTCCCAGGCTGGCCCTCGCCGCGCCATCAATCAGCAAAACCATTTCCACCCGGTTCTGCATTCCGCTCAGGGGCTGCACGGCAGTTACGCTGGTTGCCTTGCCATTGACCTTTACGCTTAAATCCTCCTGCACGATGTTTGCCGAAGGCGCGTTCTTAGCCGGTAGAACCGTAACGACGGCTTGGCCCTGGCCCTGTTGATTTTCAGTCGACGCAAAAGAGGGGACAGCCATCAGAAACGAGCCGGCCGCCAGAAACGCTGCGAGCTTTGAATTTTTGTTGTACATAACGATTGCTCCTGCGAGGCGTGTGCCGATACTTTTCACGGCGGATTCAATCGCCTCAACCTACACCGGGTTAGATGAATTGAGGACCGGATTTGGTTACAATACATTGCCCGCGATTGAGTGAGCATTGAGTTCGCTGCACGGCAAACGATTGAATAGATATCCTTTGTGTACCGACAAATTTTTGGGCTGAGAACGGCGATTCGTTCAAGGCGCTGAGCCGGCCTAGAGAATGACTGAATCTGATCCCGATTACCGCAACTTTTTTGTTGCCGTTGTGTCCTCAGCAGATCCATCTGTCTCTGGTCGAAAACGAAGCGGCGCTGAAAACCAGAGCGGCGATGTACCCTGAATAGGACCATGGAGTCTGCTTCCCCAAAGACTCATCGCCGCGGAATGGAGGCCTTTGGCTCGCGCGACTTTCGGCGTTATCAACTGGCGCGTTGCGGGGCGATCCTGGGAGCAGAGGCGCAATCGGTGGCTGTCGCATGGCAGGTGTATTCCATCACCCACAAGGCAATCGATCTGGGTTACACGGGATTGGCTCTGTTCCTCCCGGGGCTGATCTTCCTGCTTCCAGCCGGACATGTGGCGGATCGCTATGACCGCCGGCGTATCATCCTGGTGTGCTACTCACTGCAAATGATCTGCACCGGGACGCTGGTGGCGCTGGCGCGGAGCGGGTCGCAGAACTTACTTCTTATTTATGCGGTGCTGTTCCTGATCGGGATGGGCCGCGCGTTTTCAGGGCCGGCGAGTTCCGCGCTGATTCCGCATTTGGTACCTCAAGAACATTTTGTCAATGCAGTCACGTGGGGCGGGGCGATCTTCCAGTTGGCCAATATCACCGGGCCGGCGCTGGGCGGGCTGCTGTTCACGTTTCCGCTTGGCGGCTTTCTCGCGAACACGCGATTGGAGGGCGCAGGCATCGTTTACGCGTTTACGCTGGCGACTCTGATTTGGTTTGTGGCGCTGGTAAGCACGCTCGATGCGCGGCCCGGGCGCATGGAGCACCGCGCATTGTCACTCGAGGTTGTGCTGGCTGGCTTCAAGTATGTGTGCAGCGCTCCGATGCTGCTGGGATCGTTTTCGCTGGATCTGGTTGTGGTTCTGCTGGGCGGCGCGACGGCACTGATGCCGATTTTTGCGCACGAGATTCTGCACCAGGGGCCGCGCGGGCTGGGCATGCTGAGAGCAGCGCCCGCGGTGGGCGCGGTGACGATGTCCCTGATGATGGCGCGGTTTCCGCTGCGGCGTCACGCGGGCAGATCGCTGTTTGTCTGCGTCTCAATTTTCGGCGCGGCCACTGTGGTTTTTGGTCTCTCGCACGCGCTGTGGCTTTCGCTTGCATCGCTGGCGATGGCGGGCGCGGCCGATACCATCAGCGTGATTATTCGCGGTTCGGTTTTGCAACTGGCGACGCCGCCCCAGATGCGGGGACGAGTGAGCGCCGTGAACTCGCTGTTTGTCGGCGCTTCAAATGAACTGGGCGAGTTCGAGAGCGGGTTGACCGCGCAGTGGTGGGGCGCGGTAAGGGCCACGGTGATCGGGGGCGTGGGCGCGTTAGTTGTTTCAGGGCTTTGGGCGGTGCTGTTTCCCGGGCTGAGGCAGGCCGATGAACTCACGGCAGAGTCGCTGCGAGCGCAGGTTCCTCAGTTGGACAGCGATTGATTGCGGTGGTGTTTCTCATACCATCGCTCGTTCTTTCACTTTCAGGTACTGATTGAGTACGGCTGAGGTGAGGCTGGCGGGATCGAGATCGAGTGTGAGCGCTCCCCGTTCGCGCAAACGGGCCAGCAGTAGCTCGCGGCGGCCGGTCAACTCCTGTGCGGCGGATGCGCGGAACATCTCCGCTACGTTGTTTGGCCGCGCGGCCGCGATGGCCTCCACATCGGGCTGAGCCATGGCGACAAACAACAGCAGATGACGGCGGAGCAACTGAAGGGCTCCATCAACAACCTCGGGACGCATGGCGGTTTCCGCCAGGTCCGTGATCCACAGGATGAGAGAACGTCGTGGCTGCAAGCGGTTGAGAGTAGCGGTGGCACGCAGATGGTCGGCTTCGCTCGACTCTGCGCGAGCCATCGCCAGGGCCTCGATGATCTGGCGCAGGTGAGCGGCGCCGCGGCCGGGCAGAACACGCTGCTGGATGTTTTGACCGTAGACGAGCAGGCCCACGCGATCCCCTGAATACAAGGCCAGTTGCGCCATGGCAACGGCCGTTGAACACGCGTAATCGAGCTTCGAATGGGCGATCTGGGACTGATCGTCTGCGCCGGCCTTGAGGGTGGTCCTTGCGCGCAGCAGCCTTCCGGCATCGAGGACGATCCAGACGGCCTGGCTACGCTCAGTCTGATAGCGGCGGGTGATCAACTGTCCGCTGCGTGCTGTGGCGGTCCAGCACACGTCGCGCAGGTCGTCGCCTGCTAAGTACTCGCGCAGGCTTTCAAAGTCCCGTCCCAGGCCGCGCTGGCGCATCTGTCGAAGTTGCAGATCGATCTGGCGGCTGCGGGCTAGAAATATCTGCTGGTCTTCACCCTGTCGAATTGCGGGATAGACGCGCACGGTTTCCTGGAGGGGCGACTGGGCCCAGCGCTCAACCAGGCCAAGCGGCGAAGCGTAGCGGACAAACAGCGACCCGGCGCTTGCTTCACCGCGCTCGCGCGGCTGAATGCGATAACGCAAAGCGGTGCGAACGCGAGGGAAGACGCGCAGCGCGAGTGTGGAGGGAGCAGCCACAAGCGCATCAGGCAGATCGTCAACCAGGCTGCACTCCAGAATGGTTGCGCTGCTCTGCTCGATTGCTAGTTCGATTTCCGTTTCGCTGTCGAGCGATGGCGTGTTACTCCAGGAACGTTCCGCGACGATGGCTTGCGGCGCGGGCAAACGCAACCCATCCCACAGCGCAGCCAGAAGAACAACCGCATCCCAGGCCAACATGCCAAGCCCGAGCGAGGCGCGGAAAAACCCTGGCAGAGCCAATATCAGGCCCGCGCCGAGTAGAGCGATTGTGCGGCCTGTGAGGCCAAAAGCCAAACGGCCGCGGGGACTGCAGGCAGCCCGTATCGGCTGCGGATGGAGCGCGGGCGCAATCATGCGCGCGGCACCGCGACGGCCGCCAGCACATCGTTGAGAATGCGGTCGGCATCGAATCCTTCGAGCTCCGCTTCCGGCTTCAGAATCAAGCGATGGCGCAAGACGGGCAGCACGGCGCTCTTCACGTCATCGGGAACGAGGTAGTCGCGGTCTTCGAATGCGGCAAAGGCCTGGGCCACGCGCATCAGGCTGATGGCCGCGCGAGGGCTGGCTCCCAGGGCAAGCATCGGCCACTCACGGGTGCGGCGGATGACCTCCAGAATGTAGTCGTAGAGATCGGATTCGATGTGGATGGCGCGAATCTCATCGCGAGCGGCGGCGAGCAGAGTAGCAGCGAGCGGTTGAATGGCCGCGACCTCAAGCGCTCCGTCGTGATGCCGCTCCAGCATCTGGCGTTCTTGAGCCTGTGTCGGATAGTCTACCTTGATTTTCACGAGAAAGCGGTCGAGTTGTGCCTCGGGCAATGGGTATGTGCCTTCAAAATCGATGGGGTTCTGAGTGGCGAAGACAGTGAACCATGCAGGCAGCGGGCGGCGAACTCCGTCACTTGTGACCTGACGCTCCTCCATGCACTCGAGCAGCGCAGCCTGTGTGCGGGGAGGCATGCGGTTGATCTCATCGACAAGAAGCAGGTCGGTGAAGACGGGTCCGCTATGAAAGGTGAACGCGTCAGATCCGGGCTTGAAAATCGTAGTGCCGAGTATGTCGGCCGGCATAAGGTCCGGAGTGGCTTGAACACGCTGGAAGCCAAGCCCCAGAAGACTTCCGATCGATTTGACGATCAGCGTTTTGGCGATTCCCGGCACGCCTTCAAGGAGCGCGTGCCCTTGCGTCAGCACGGCAACCAGCACCTCACAAATCACCGCGTTCTGTCCGGCGATCACCCGTGCCAGTTCAGTCCTAGCCTGCTCCAGCAACTGTCGCGTTGCGGCGAGGCGCGAAGCTGACTCAGTCTGTGTTGGATCTGATTTCGTCTCTTCGTTCATCAGGCTCTCCTTGCAATGCTGCGAATCGCTTCACGGCGACCTGTCCCAATCCATACTGTTGCACTCGCCAAACCGAAGCGAATGTCAGGTTTGCTTACGGGCAGCGGCTGATCGAATCAACTCGCCGTGGTAATCGAGCACCTGCACCAGCGCCAACGCGCGCTTTGGCGCCAGCATGTCATCGGTCATCGCCGCTTCACATGCAGCCATGTCTGCTTCCAGGTCCCTGCCGGCTTGCGGAAACCGCCGCCTCAATGCGTCGGAGAGTTGCTGCGCGCTCAGTTGCATGCCGTTCAGGCCGCACAGCGCGCCCATGTTGCGCTTGAAGCGCTCATAAGCCAGGCCAACCGCGGTTGAAGCTGCTCCAGCTTTTGCATACAGTGAGCCGAGGGCCTCAAGGAACTCCTGCGGCCTTGCGCGCGCCGACGGGGGCAGATCGCGAACCGGGCCGCGGCGGCGGCTGAAACTGAATACCACCAGGGCCGCGAGCGCAATCACGCCGACGATCAGCATAGTCATGGCCGGCCCTCGCGCGTAGAACCACTCGGAATGCACATCGCCGTGCAGCGATTCATCCCAATAGAAACTGTGCCCTTCCCTTGTCCCCAGCGCGTTCAGAAACATGTCGAGGTTTCCGGCGCGGCCGATGGTCCCGTTTTCAAGCGGGGTGGAACTGGCCCACCAGACAACGTGTCCCGGCCCTTGGTTGTACTCAACCACAGCCGGCTCGCCGGCGCAGTTGTACTGGATGCGATAGCGCGGAGATGAAGGCTTCCAACCGGCCGCGGGAACCATCCACACCTCACCCGAATCGGCAAGGGAATCGAGGCCCTGTGGCGTCAGCTTGCAGGACGCTGCCCGAAACTGAGTGGAGCCTTGCACGGCGCCGTCTGGCACGAGCCGGCCTCCATTGAATCCAGTGGCCAGAACACGGCCGCCACGCTCCACGATCTGCTTCATGGCCTTGAAATCATCAACACCAGGGACGTAGGGCTCGGCCAGAATGACCACCGTTCGCGGGCTCGCCTGGGCAGCCAGATCGCTCAGCGGCTGTTCCCAGCGCTCGATGCTGTAGCCGCTCGACTGAAGCAAATCGTACGCGGCGCTCGCTCCGTGCCTGCCGGTGAGATAAGTGCCCGGAAGTGGATTGTCGTCGTTGTTCTGATTGCGCGCGAAAAGACCGGTCAACACTGCCAGGACGATCACGGAAGACAGGCAGACGAGCATCAGCATGCGGTCTTTGGCGTCGAGCGAAGCGAAGAGGTTCATTCAACCCCCAGTTGCGCGGCCTGCTTGAGAGCCAATTGAAAATCGGCCGAGCCGGCCTGGCGGCCCCCGTACCACGTACGCTCGAAGCTTCTGGTCAATATTGTCAGGCTTGCCAGGCGCTGATCGGCATGAGGCAGCAGGCGAAGATACTCTCGAGGCGTACGCGCGCGATCGGCCGGCCAAAGACGCCTGGACTCGAGCCGCGAGATGGCAGCCCAATAGAGAAAGTGAATTGCCTCTCGCCACTGACCTTGCGAAGCCATGTTCTGTGCATCCTGAAACCACAATTGCCATTCGCGCGCCGACGGGGAACTAGCCGGCGCCAACTCGGGAGCCAGCCGAAGGCGCGAACGCCACTCGATGCGTACGAGAATATAGACTAGGGCGAAAACAATCGCGCCAACGAGCGATCCCCACAGTACAAACGCGATCCACGGAGAGTGGGAGCTGAAATTTACCAGGCTGCTGAGGATTTGGTTGATCCAGTTATCGAACCACTCGGAGAGCCGGTCCCTGGCCGAGGTGTCTCGCACCCCCTTGTACTCGCGGCGAGCGAGGATGGCCTGCAGCGATTTGCGTTCAGCAACATGGCCAACCATTGCTTGCTGCGGGGCTTCGGCCTGCTTCACGTCATCCGCAAGCCGAGTGCGAGCTTGATTTAACAATTCATCCACAGACACGGACTGAGCCTTGATGAACTTCGCCTGGCCGGACGCCGGCGGCGAAGCTTTCTCGCTTTCTCCGGCGCGGCCAAGCACAAGGCGGAGCCAATCGTAACGAATCTCTCGTTGCTCAGTGGCCCCGCCCGAAGTCCATCGCAGCCGGTCGTCCGGACCAACTTTGGCGGGGTCGCAGTCCTTGCTGTTGCGCTGCTTCCGGCAAGCAGTAACCAGCGCATCCAAGGTTTCAAGGTGCCGGCGATAATCGTCGAAGCCGGCCTTCTGAAAGTTTTCCTGGCCGCCGGGGGGCTGTGCGTGCGCGACGAGTAAGGGCGCCGCCTTCATCGCCATGACGAACACGGCGACGAGCACACTCCGCACCCAACCTGAACCACACCGGAAGCAACTCATTACTCCTTCACGGTATCAGGGAAAGACGCAGGCCCGAAAGTTTCAGGGTCCGCACTCGAAGCCGGAACCGTGGCAGGGATCGTCATGCCGGCCCGCTGCATCATCATTTCGATGTCGTAGCCCTCGGTCCGCACCCGCTGATCGAAATAGAAGAGCACGAGTGCCGTGCTGTAAATGGGTGTAATCAATGCCTGAGCCGCAAAGTGGATGAGGACATTCAAAATCTCCGCAATCACAATCATTGCGGTCGCATGTTCCGCGCCTTTGCCCATTGCCGCGGCAATGACCGTGGCAATGACCAGTGGAATATAGCCGATGATCGATACGACAATGGAAAGCGCCCATATCAATAGGAACATGACGAAGATGCGACCGCGAGTGCCCCGGCCCAGCTTCACTGAGCGCTTCAGAGAATTCCACGCGGTCGTTTCCTCCACCATGCATGCCGGCATCGCCATCGCATAGCCGAGGAAGCGCCAGATGATATATACGAATGCAGCTAGGCCTACGAGAATAAACCCCAGCACTGAGCTTGCGACGGCCGCTGTTCCGCCAGCCCATGTCGCCAGGCGGATCAGAGCGAAAACCATAGCGGACGCGAATGCGGATGGGATGAAGAATGCGAGTGCAGCCTGCAGCGTCATGAGCCAGAGGTAGCGCCAGAATCGCGGCCACACGCTGCCTAGAGCGGCGCGCACCTTCAGCTTTTCACCGTTGTTGGCGCTTATGGCCGCCTTGGTGAGGGCGGCTTGGGAGACTACGGTGGCTGTGATGGCTATCGGGATCAATAAAACTAGAGCGATGACCAGCAGCGCGATTAACCCGGTTTGAGGAGTCGACCCTTTGGTGGTCCGCATCAATGCGACCCAAATTGCAACAAAAGGCACGAAGACAGCGAGGAGTGTGGCTGTGGGCACCGCGCCCACTCCGGCAAACAGCAGAAAGTTGCGGCGATAAAGTTGCCCGGTGCGGTCGAGAACCTCACCTAACGTAAATGGCCGTAATGGTTCGTTCATCATCTGGCCAATCTTTCATGATAGTTGGGTAGACGGTAGTTCGGTTAGAGGATTCAAGCCGGCGGCGTGCATCATGCGCTCGATATCAAAACCCTCCTTGCGAATCCGCTGGTCGTAATAGAAGAGCGTAAGCCCGGTGGAGTAGATGGGGCCAATCAATGTATTGACTACAAATGTGGCAACCTGCTGGATCGCCAGCAGACCCAGTGGAAGTGCGTGTCCCGGATGCTTGAAGATGAATGCGATAAATGGAAATCCGAATAAGAGGGCGAGAATCATGCGGATGGCATAAACGAGAATTCCAAGGACGAAAATGCGGCCGCGCGCGCCGTTACTCAGATGAATGCTGCGCTTAATGGACTCGCCGGCGGTCAGCTCTTCGACTACGCAAGCCGGTACCGCCAGCGAATAGCGCAACGACATGAGAATTCCGTAGACAGCGGCCAGAAGGAATAGAGGGACAAGAATCAGAATACTGAGGCCTGCGGCGATGAAAGCCGAAGGATTCTGAATCTGCGGGTGTTGCGCGAGGGCGGGATTGGTGAGCCAGCCGGGGGGAAGAACCGACAAAAGAACGGCAAACATGGCAACGTAAAGCGCGGCCAATGGCACCCAGGCGCGAAATGCCGTGACGATCATGAGCCACAGATAGCGTCCCATGCGGGGCCGGATACTAGCGGCTGCACCGCGAATGGTTGCCGGTTCGCCCAAGTGTACCCATGCGACGGCGCGATTGTTGGCAGCGATGGAAAGTCCGGCAATCAGCAATACGGCCGAAACTTCGAGAACTGCGGCCGCAGCGATAGCCCATTGCAGGCGCGGCGCAACGTTCGGATAGCCGAGCAGAGCCAGCGCCGCCAGGTGTAACATCTGCATCAGTAACATCACCCCGGAAAAAATGGCGGAGATGCCGGCGAACAAAAGGAAGTTAGTTCGGTAGAGCTCGGCGATCCGGTCAAGCAATTCACCCAGGTTCATGGGGCGAAGCTGATAGTTCATGGTTTTCCTCGCTCATGCCGCGACAACCGCTCGGCCCAGATAGATTTCGCACCGGATGAAGTCCGCCAAATTGGCTGGGATGGTCGAAACGTGATTGCGTCGCTTGCACGGAATAGTAGCATAAGTCTTTGGTGGCGAAGAAGGTTTGGTGGCCGGCGCAGTCGCCCCAAGTTATCCGGAAGGGATGCCGGGTGACGCTGAAATTGCTGAGGCTGGAGGCGGAAAGACCGTGCGGGGCGAATAGCTGGTTGGGTTAACGCGTTGGCGTTAGCGCGATGATGCGGGCGAAGTTTGTGGCGCGTTGACTTACTTGTAGATCCCCGCCGCGAGGTCGCTCTCGGCCTTCATCAAGTCTTCCGAACGGCCTAGATCGCGCCAATAAAACTGATCGGCGCGAAAGGCGACAATCTTTTCTTGCTGCGCCGCCAGGCGCAGATAGGCCGAGATGATTGAGAAGGCGCCCTCCTCTGTCAGCTTTGTGAGAAGACGTGGAGATATGACATGGATGCCGGAAAAGGCCAGGGGATTCACTTTGCCGGCTGATTGGATTAGAACATCCTGCGGACTTCCAACTAGTTTCTTCGCTCCAGACCGAGTTCGGCGGCCACAGAGCCGGCCATCCACGTCGAAAAGAAGATAACGCGAGGTCACGCGATCCTGAACTGCCAGGCTGGCAAGCGCGTCCTGCTCAACATGGAATTGGACCATGCGGGCGAGATCGATGGTGCTGATCACGTCCACGTTATGCAGGATAAAGGGCTCATCCAGACTGTCTCCCCGAAGAAAGAACCACGCGGCTCTCTTCAACCCGCCCCCGGTATCGAGCAGAATCTCTTCGCGAGAAATTTCAATGCTAATTCCGAAGTTGTCATGAGCATCGAGATAGTCCTGGATCATCTCCGCGCGATAATGGGTGTTGATCATGACTTCGCGCACGCCGAAAGTGCGCAGACGTTTGAGAGCGATCTGCAACATGGTTTGGCCGGCAACGGTCACAAGGGCCTTGGGGCGGTCCGCAGTGAGCGGCCGCAGACGCGTGCCCAGGCCGGCGGCGAGAATCATCGCCTTCATTTGCTTGACTCTTTCGATGAGAGCGGAGAGCCAAGGTCCATTTTCTCGAGTGCAATGTGCCGGACGGCCACCTCGACTCCGGTTTTGCCGCGCAGATGATCGGCTAACTTCTCGGCGAGGAATACGGAGCGGTGCTGCCCGCCGGTGCAGCCGAACGATACCATTAGATTTTTGAATCCGCGGCGCTGATAGGTGGCAACGTTCAAGTTCACGAGCGAGAAGACATTGGAAAGAAACTGGTGCACGCTGGGCTGAAGAAGCAGATATGCGATGACCTCAGGGTCCTTCCCTGAAAGGTGCCGAAATTGTTCTTCACGCCCGGGATTAGGGAGGGCGCGTGCATCAAAAACAAATCCGCCGCCGTTGCCGGTCTCGTCGGCCGGCATTTCATGGTGGAACGAAAAACTGTAGATACGCACCAACATATTTCCGGCCGGGGAAGTCAGATTCCGCAACGTCTCTGAATCCAACATGGATTGAAGGGAGTCCATGAGCGACGGCAAGGCTATGGGAAGCCTGACGTGCTCAGCCAACCAGCGCAGATTCTTCAACGCATAAGGCACGCTCTGCAGGAAATGGGCCTTGCGCTCATAGAAGCCGCGAAATCCGTAAGCGCCCAGGGCCTGCAAGATGCGCACGTAGACGTAGGCGTAATAGTGCTCCATGAACTGGTCGCGCTTGAGTTTGATGTGTTCGGAGAGGCAATCAAGATAGTAATCGAGCAGCTGAGCGCGCAACTGGGGGGGAAGATCGGCCTTGCTGTCGTATAGCAGAGATGCGATGTCGTATTGCAGAGCGCCTTTGCGGCCACCCTGGTAGTCGAGGAAATAGGGTTCCCCATCGACCAGCATTACGTTGCGCGATTGGAAATCCCGATAAAGAAAATAATCGTGGCTGGCGCTCAGGAGGAACTTTGTGAGGCGGCCGAAATCATGTTCCAATGCCTGTTCGTTGAATGGTATTCCGGCGAGGCGCAGAAAATAATACTTGAAATAGTTCAGATCCCAGGCAATGGACTGACGATCGAAGCTGGCCCGGGGATAGCAAACCTTGTAATTCAAGTCCCGGGCCGCCTCGACTTGAAAACGCGGCAATATCGAGACTGCCCGGCGATAGGCCTCAATCGCAGGCGGCGTAATCGAATCGCCGGTTCGATTGCGTCCTAGAAACTCAAAAAGCGTGGTGTCGCCGAGATCTTGTTCGAGATAGGCGCCCTGGCTTAACTGCTCACCGTAGATCTCCGGCACCGGTAATCCGTACCGGCCGAAATGCCTTGAGAACTCAAGAAATGCCACATTCTCTTCACGTACGGAATACACAACGCCGATGGCGCTGACATCTAGTGCTTTCAGCCGGACAATGACACGTCCCGAGCCTCCCAGTTGACCTTGCAGCGGCTCGATCGCCTCTGCCGGAAGCCGGAAATGGTGTTCGAAGAGCTTTTTAAGAACGTCCATGAATATCTTTTCGCAATGGCTGAACCTGCTTCAATAAGCATCCATCCTGGGAACGCTTCAGTTTCGCTTCAAGCGGTTTCGCTTTTCGTTGGGTGGGCAGGTGGACTCGCGAATCACCAGCTCCGGCAGAATGGGCACCGGATTTGGGAAGGTTGCGTTCTCACGAACTCGTTGAAGCAGGATGCGGGCGGCGACCACTCCCATCTGATGGAGGGGTTGGCGAATTGTTGTCAAACTGGGGTTGTGGAAAGCGGCATATTGAATGTCGTCAAACCCCACTACGGAGATATCATCCGGCACACGCAGGCCATGACTCATGATGGCCCGGATGGCCCCGATAGCCGCGATATCGTCGTAACAGACCAGCGCGGTGAAAGGCTCATTGCGATTCAACAGCTCGCAGGTGGGGCCGAAACCCAGCTCGGGCGTAGAAACCCGGAGCGTAAGTTGCACCGTCAATTCGGGCCGCACCTTGATGTTCAGCTCACTGGCCACGCTGTTCAAGTGTGCCCAGCGATCATCGGCGTCGGAACTGTGTCCACCTCCGCGCATGAAAGCGATTTTGCGATGGCCCAATTGGTAAAGATGCCGCAGTGTAAGTTCAGCCGCGCGGCGCTGGTCGAGGACAACGTTAGTGACGCCCTCAATCTCGCGATGCCCTGCCACCGCTACCACGGGCTTATTCAATGTGCATGTGAGCGCGGTATCGATGAGAATGAAGCCTTCAACCGAGCGCTCCATCAGCATGCGTGGGTATTCTTCAATTAAATCGGGTTTGCGCCGGTGACTTGCCGTCAGGTAGAAGTAGCCCTCCTCAAGCAGGAACTCCTCCACGCCGGACAGGACCTGGGTAGCGTAGCTATCGTTCAGCTCAGGCACCAGGACGCCGATCGAATAGGTTTGCTTCTTTCTCAGGGAACGTGCGTAGAAACTGGGACGGTAATCAAACTTGGCCGCAGCCGCTTTGACCCGTTCCCGCGTGTGTTCCGGGATGGCTTTCACGCCGGGGGCATTATTCAACACTAGCGAGATAGTGGCCGGCGACAGGTCAAGATACTCGCCAAGGATGCGAAGGTTGACGGGCCGGCCCGGTGACGGTTCAACTCTTTGTTTTGCAGGCTTACGCATCTCCATCATTTGTAACACTCTTCAGGAGCTATGCGGGTGGTCATCAAAAGTTTCATGTAGGTTGAGCAGGGTCGCACGAAAGCTCAATGGTACTCATGGAACAACCGCTTGGGACTTGGCCGCGGCCGAGTCCGTGCATGGCTTGCCTCCGCAGGCCGCGCCGGTGATGCCATGTCCCTCGGTAATCGTGTAGATGCGGTCCTCGGCCGGCAGCTTGATGGTTTCCCTGGCGCCGGAGGGCCAGTGGATCTCGACCGAGCCGGCCACGGTGGCATCGCCGAGTCCAAAGTGGAGGCGCCGGTCGTTCGCGCTGATGTAACTGCCGCTGGCCAAAACATCCTGGCGCTGGCGCATTCCGTTGGCTGTGAGGTATGCGGTGGCGCAGGTGGCGTCGCGCGGGCTCTTGGGGCCGCCCACCAGCTTGAGTTCAACCCAGTGATGATGGTCGGGATTCACGTTGCGCAGCAGCACTGGAGGTCCATCGACCGGGCTGATGACAACGTCGATCTTGCCGTCGTTGAACAGGTCGCCGAAGGCCGCGCCACGTCCCGGCACCACCACCGCAAGCCCTGTTCCCTTGACCGGCGGAACGTACTCAAACCGGCGCCCCTTCCCCGACGGTTCAGGGATATTGTGAAAGAGCAGCGGCCGCTCGGCAAACGTGGTGCCCCAGTCGTGCTGGTCCACCTGCGGATAGACGTGGCCGTTGACCATGAACAGGTCGAGCCAGCCATCGTTGTCGTAATCGATAAAGCCATCGCCCCAGCCGACAAATGGAATCGTGGTCTGCGCGACACCTGCCTTGTAGCTGACGTCGGTGAAGCTGGCGTCGCCGTCGTTGTGGAAGAGCACCTTGTAGTCATCGCCAAAATCGGTGATGAAGAAATCGAGCTGGCCGTTGTTCTCGTAATCGCCCGCGGCAATGCCCATCGAGGCAATCTCGCGCCCATCGTTATTCAGTGCGAAACCTGAAAGGTAGCTGTCGTCCTCGAAGGTACCGTCGCCTTTATTGATGTAAAGATAGTTGGGCGTGGAGTCGTTGCCCACCACAAGGTCTGGCTTGCCGTCGCCATTGATATCGGCGAAGATCGCCGTAAATCCATAATACCGCTCCTTGTCATCCACGCCCGCCTTTTGGGTTACGTCGGTAAAGCTGCCGTCACCGTTGTTGTGGAACAGATGATCGGCCTCGCCCACGAGGCCGCGCGGGCCGCAATTGACCGGCGCGCCCCGATACTGGCAGAAGGTATAACCCACGGCCTTCGAGCCGCCCACGGGAAGATTGTCGCGGTCGAAGTGCACATAGCCTGCGACATACAGGTCGACCCGCCCGTCGCCGTCGTAGTCGCCCCAGGCTGAACCGGATGACCAGTTGCCCAGCTGCACCCCGGCCTTCTCGGCAACGTCGGTGAAGGTTCCGTCGTGGTTATTGTGGTAGAGACGGTTTTTGCCGTAGTTGCCCACAAAGATGTCGGGCCAGCCGTCATTGTCGTAGTCGGCCACCGAACATCCGTATCCCCAGCGGCCATTGGTCACGCCGGCCTGCGTCGAAACGTCGGTGAAGGTTCCGTCGTGGTTGTTGTGGAAGAGCGCTGCGTGCGGCGTCTCTTCCTTGCCGTCTAATGCATCGAACGTCGACCCGTTCACCAGGTAGATGTCGAGCCATCCGTCGTTGTCGTAGTCCAGCAGGCAGACACCGGACCCGTTGGTCTCGACAATGAAGTTCTTTTCCGGCACGCCCATCTTGTGGGTCCAGCCGGAGAGCCCCGCCTGCCGGGTGATGTCTTCAAATATCACCGGCCCTTTATCGACAAAACCGCCGGCGGTGATGGGCCGCTTTTGCTCGTCATATTGGGGTGCGGCCATGACGCCCGCAGAGATACCGCCGCCCATGCCTCCCGGCTTAGGTTGGGCCGGCGGCTGCTGGCCGCGGCAATGGGCGGCGAGTATCAGGCAGGCGCATAGAAAGGACGGTAGAAACTTACGAACCTGCAACTGAATCCTCCGCAATGGACAGTGTAATTCAAGCGCCATCCGGGGACGTGTCCGGCCAGGTGGCCGCCTCTCCTATCAGCGCGGCTGATGTCAACGCGGGAGGCGCGGAGCATCCGGGCGACCTGCTTGAGATGAAGCTGCACAGCATAAGCGCGCAAAATCTCCGCCTGCGAGAAGGTCGAGCCCACGTGCCGCACCTCGCCCATGCGCGCCTCGAGATCGGTGATGTCCTGCTCCAGATTCACTCCCGCCGGCGGGACGTCGAATCGCCATCGATGAATGCACCCGGCCATGTGATTAAATCCGGTGAGGATATCGGCAGCAAGTCTTCCCAGCGCCGGCTCAAGCTGTTGCGCGTAATGATCTTCGCAACTATCTTTGACCGACAAATCGAGCGCCAGCAGGGCCTCGAAGAGGGATCGGCCGAACTGCGAGATCATTTCCTGGCCCTCTCTCCATCCGGGTCCCGATGGCTCGTTCCGCGAGGCCTGGAGGAGCTGGTTGTTGCCTTGAAGTGCGGTCTGCAGGTCTTCGCGCAGCGAGACCAGATTTTGAGCCGGAGAACCGCGGAATCCCTCAAGGATGGCTTCGAAGAAGGCTCCGAGCAGCAGGAACTCTTGGGCCAGGCCATCACGCAGCCGCAAACGGGCGCGATCGGGAAAAACGAGCGTGGTAACGGCCAGCGCAACCACAATTCCCAAATTCACTTCGCTGACCCGGTCGAGGGCCAGCCTCCAGTGGGAGCCTCCTACATGGACCAGCATGACGATGGTGATGGTGACGCAAGCCAGCCGCGAACTGTTGCGCAGCCCCAGAAGACCGCAGACGATCACGGCCACCAGCAAAGCGAGGATGTAGCTGAGCCAAAGGGGACCGAAGAATGAAAATCCAAAGCCGAGCAACGCTCCAATAAGCGTCCCCAGCACTCGTTCGCGCGAGGCGGTGACGGTGGCGCCGACGTTCGATTGGAGCACGATGATGGCGCTGATGGAACCCCAATAACCGTCATGGAGACCGAGCTTTAAAGCGACCCACCAGCACAGAGCGGCAGCCAACGCGGTCTTGGCGGCGTGAATGAACAGCCGCCGGCGCTCCCAGGTGAAAAACCACTCGTTGATCCCGGGTTCGACGCGCAGCTTGACCGCAAGCTGCTGTTGCGACCACGTTTTGTTGGCTTTGAGGCGCACGCCTTTAGCATAGAATCAATTTGGTCCTGCTGTAAGGGCGGTGCTTCCCATGCTTCGAGTCGGATATCCTTCCACTTTACCGGCAGAGTTGTTCAGCGATTTCCCCGCGGAAATCGAGCTGATCGCTATTCCGGAGAATTCAGACGCGGAGATCGAAATCGAAGTCTGGATTCCGGATTTCTACCCGGCGCGCGCGATTCGGGTGTGGCCGCACCTGAAGGGCGTGCGGCTGGTGCTTGCAATGTTGGCGGGGACGGAGTGGATTCCGCCCTTGGTGGGGCCTCACGTGACTGTCTGCAGCGCTCGCGGGGCGCATAACATCGCGACGGCCGAGTGGGTCGTTGCGGCGATTCTCGCGATGCTGAAGTACTTCCCGTTTTACCATGAGGTTCAGCGGTCGGGGGTTTGGAAGCGGCGCTTCGATGCTAGCGCGATGTACGAGGCGATCAGCGGCGACACGCGGCCTATCTATCCGCCGGTGCTGCTGGAGGAGCTCACGGGCAAGCGGATGCTGCTCGTGGGGTACGGCTCGATCGGCAAAGAGATTGAGCGGATGCTGGAGCCATTCCGCGTGGAGATGACGCGCGTGGCGCGCACGGCCCGGACCGAACCCACGGTCCATGCGGCCAGGGAGCTAGACGGCATGCTGCCGGATGCCCAAGTTGTGGTGCTGATCGTGCCTTACTCCGAGCAGACGCACTGGCTCATCGATCGGCCGCAACTTGCGTTGATGCGGCAAGGCGCTCTGCTGGTGAATGCGGCGCGGGGGGCGGTGGTGAATACCGATGCGCTGGTGGAAGCGTTGCAAGCGGGGCTGATGCGCGCGGCGCTGGACGTAACCGACCCGGAACCGCTGCCCGAGGGGCACCCACTGTGGAGCTGCCCCAATGTCTTGATCACTCCTCATACAGGCGCAGCGAGTCCGCAGGCCGCACCGAATGCGCTCCAAACAGCGGCCGCGGAGTTGCGGCGGTATATGAATGGAGAGCCGCTCGAGAATTTGGTGCAGGCTGCGGTCTGAAGGGCCTGGGGGTCAGTTCATGACCCCCTCTTCAGAAAGTTGCCTTCCCTGCGAAGTGGAACACTCTGGGCTGCGAGGTCCGTGAGACGCAGGTCCACCGCAGGTGCCGCAACGAATTCGCTAACGACAATCGAATCCGTGTCAGACTAATTGTCTAACGGCCTTCCGCATGCGGGTACGCGCGGTCGCGCCGCCACTTTCAGGCAGATCGAGACCGCTGCCCAAGCGCTCGGAGATGTGGCGGGCTACAACCTTCACGAGCGCAGCCAGTTTAGTGACGCGTTCATTGGGGATCTGCGAAGTTGCACCGGCGATGCTGATGGCCGCTACCGCAACATCGGCGGAATCGAAGACGGGAGCTCCGATGCATCGAAAGCCGATCTCCCCTTCTTCATCTTCGAAGGAATACCCGTGCTCCCGCACCTTCTTGAGTTCTCGCGCCAGTCGCTCCGGTGAAGAGATCGTATTTCTGTTGTTGCGCGCCATCGGCCTGCTTGCGAGGCTATGTCCGCAGATGTCGTCGCCCGAGAACGCCAGCAGGGCCTTGCCAACGGCCGAGCTGTTTGCATCCAGCCTCCTGCCGACCCACGTGGCAAGCCGCAGCATTCCGGGCGCCTCAGCTTTCTCAATGATGACTGCTTCCGCACCTTCCAGAATCGCCAGGTGAACTGTCAACCCGGACTGAACCATCAGGTCCCGGAGGAATGGCCTGGCCTGCTCGCGAAGGTCCAGATTCTCAAGAGCCATCTTGCTAAGGCTGACCAACTTGAGGCCGAAGCAAAATCTTCCGCTCAGCTGGCTGTTCTTCAGATACCCGGTTGCCTCGAGTGTTTTGATGAGCACGTGCGTCGAGCTTTTTGGAAGAGCAAGCCGTCTGCTGATGTCCGATAGAGTCAATCCGCGCTGTGACCGCGCAAGCAGTTCCAGTATCTTCATCGCGCGTCCAACAGATGGTACGGCATAGTCGCTCGGCACTTGTTCGACCTCCTCCTACTGTTCAGAATACTGGACCAGGTATCTGCCTCAGTCGAAAAAGCATGCGCGGAACATCGAAGCGCAAAGCTGGTGTGAACGAGGATACGTCGAGATCAGACATCGCTTCCGGAACTGTTTCCTTCCCGAAAGTCCTGCCGATCAGCCGCGACTCACAACAGCGGCCGAATGATCGGACGATTTTTCAACCGCATCTCGGATCGCTTTCTTCATCTGTTCCAGCGTCTGATCGATATCGTCGATTGTATGCGCCGCGGAAATCGAGCACTGCTTGGGCGGGAGAGGAAACACGTAGATTCCCCGATCAATGAGCTGTTTCCGGAAGGCCGCATCCAGTTTAAAGTTGTGATTCGTGGCGAGGTCGTGCCAATCTTTTGGAAGGTGATCCATGAAATACCAGCAGAATGCCGAGCCTTGGCGCGCCACGACTGCGGGAATGCTGAAAGTGTCAAAGATTTCCTCCAATCCGCTTTGCACACTTTCGCCCAGTGCCTCAGTGTGCCGGTACACTTCCCCATTGTTAGAAGTCAGACGCTCGATTGTGGCGATCGCGGCCGCAGTCGGTATCGGATGCGCGTTATAGGTTCCTGCCAGCAGGACTCGGCGAGCCGGCGAGGGGTCCACGAAAAGGTCCATCAACTCTTTTCGACCGGCGATTGCCGCGATGGGATAGCCGTTAGCGATCGCCTTGCCAAAGACAATCAGATCGGGAACGACATGGGCCATGCTGGCATAGCCGCCGAGAGCATGTCGAAATCCTGTCTTCACTTCGTCGAAAATCAACACAAAACCGAACTCGTCGGCCAAAGCACGCAATCCGGCCAGATATCCCGGCTCCGGCTTCACGACCCCGATGTTCTGGAGGATCGGTTCAGTGATCAAGCCAGCGATCGGGTTACGTTCGCAGACATAGCGGACTGAGTCCAGATCGTTGAAGTTCACGCTGTGAACGAGCTTCTGGTGCTCGGTCGGAATTCCGGCACTGATGGGCCGGAACGGATATTCGCCAGGCGAGACCCTCGGACCAAGGTCACTGAGCGGCGTCATCAGGTTGCAAGCCACATCATTGTGCCACCCGCTGTAACCGCCCTGGATGCGAAGGACGTGATCTCGTCCCGTGAAGGCCCGCGCCACCCGGATCGCCTGATAGGTCGCTTCGCTGCCGGTGTTGAGCAACTGCACGGATTGGGCGCTGGGCACATGCTCGCACACAAGCTCCGCGAGTACGCCTTCTCTGATGGTTGTGCCGGCGCCAAACAGACTTGAACCGTCCTGCAAAGTCCGGAGCACAGCTTTGTTCACGTAAGGGTCGTTGTGGCCCAGAAAATGAGGGCCGAACGCGGCGTGGTAATCCAGATACTCATTACCGTCCAGATCCCAGATCCTGGCCCCCTCCCCCTGGCTGAATGCGATTACGGGATCGGCAGCGCGATTTACTGAAACTACTCCTCCAGGAATGAATTGCCGGTTGTGTTCAAGCAATTTTTCCGATTGCGTTCTGCGCTTCATTATTTCCCCACTTGTCTGTCATGCTGAATCGGGTTGCGCCGCCGGTTCGCGGGTTATCAAAAATCAATTTTCACGGCAAGTTGTATATTTCTCGGCGATCCCGTCTGCGACGAAATCACGCCTGCTGTGCTGCTGCCGATCACCGTGCCGGGCGGCCCAAAGTTGGTGTGATTGAAAGCATTGAAGAACTCCCCTTTAAACTCCGCAACCAGGTCTTCTCGGATGATCGTTTTCTTGGTGAGCCCGATGTCCCAGTTCTGCACGCCCGGCTGCCGCAAGATGTTGCGACCGGAATTACCGAAACGAGGCGTTCCATTGGCAAGGTCCTGAGCAAGAGCAGTGGTAGTGAAGCAGTTGGTATTGAACCACTCGGTGATCGTCTTAGCGCCTGACCCTTGACAGGTCCGATCCGGTCGCGGAGATGCGGAGTTTGTGTTGGAATAGTCCTGGTTGGCTCGCACCGTGAATGGGAATCCGCTGGAGGCGCTCACGATCGCACTTGCTTCCCATCCTCCGGCGAAGAGGTTGACGATCCTGCTGTTGCTCGATAATCGCTGATCTTTGCCGAAGGGCAGCTCGTAAATCGGACTGGCTACAAACGTATTCTGGATATCGAAGTCCGATAGTCCGTAGTCGGCGGCTGGATCGTTATAGTTCTGAATCGTCGATTGGTTATCGATGTTTCCGCCTTCGTTGTCGGTGCTCTTCGAAAAGGTATACGAGAACATTGCAGCGAGTCCGTGCGAGGCCTTCTTTTCGAGCTTGCCGTAAACCGCCTGGTACTTCGCGCTTCCCTCAAAATCGTCAAAGAGCATGGGACCAAAATCAGGCCATGGCCGGCGGGGCTGAATATCTCCGACACCAGGCTTCGGTTGATTTCCCGTGTTGAACATGTAATCGAGGTGCAAACCTCTATTCCCTATATATGCGACTTCAGTTCCCCATTGCGAGGCTAGTTGGTACTGAACACTCAGGCTCCATTCATAAGTCTCTGGAGTTTCGTAGAAGGGCGAAGGCATCAATTGCGATGTGATTCCGGCAAGCGAGACGAGCGGAGCATTCGCAAACACGTTTTGTGTGGTGGTCGGTACACCGTTAGTAAGGGGAGGCGGGGTCCCGAATGCGGTGATGTAATTCGGCGTCTGAGTGAAAACCGGATTGTTGTTGGCGAAGGATCCCATTCTGTTGGTATCGGGCAGATCCATAAAGATGCCGGCGCCGGTGTGCACCACCAGCCTGTCGGACGCAGTCGGCTGCCAGGATAACCCCACACGGGGCGCGAAATATCCCCACCCGGGCCCGAAGCTTACCTGCCGCACCTTGTTTCCGGTAAGCCCTTTTGCCCGCCTCACTGCAGAGGTCATAATCAGGCATTGTCCCGAAGATGAAATAAAATAGGCGTTCGAACAGAGGGCGTCATTGGCTGTGTCGGGCAATGCAGTGAGCAGGAGCGCGTCACCGGGCGCATAGCTTTTTGACAAGGGAAATAATGTTGCAATTTTATTGTTCGAATCCATGGGTTGACGACGGTACTCCCAGCGCAAGCCGTATTGAACTGAGAGCCGGTGCGTCATCCGGAAGCTGTCCTGGGCGAACATGCTGATCCAGCGGCCCCCAACCAGGTTGGTGATGATGGCATTCTCGGTAAATTCTCCGCTTGAAGGATAGCCAAGCTCCATGTCCGCAAGATCGGAAACTGTACTGACCCCTGGGATTTCCCCGGCAAGGGACGAGTACTGCCCATCGAAGTCGAATTGACCGTTGGCCTGGACAGGATCGGTGACGCCTTTGGTCTGCCAGAAATCGAGATCCGCTCCGAACGAAAGGGTGTGGCGACCGGCGACCTTGGTGAACGTATCCTCGTACTGCTCCACAGAGTCGGGCGCTGATACCGGGAAGTACCCAGGGAAACCATCGCCCCATAAAGCGAAGTTGCTCAAAACGACATTCGGGTACATGTTGAATTGAGGCAACGGGTCGGTTAATCCGGCAATTCCGAAACCGGCAAGGGTTCCCGGCGCCCGAGGGCAGTTCTGGCAGGAATAAGTCAGATAGTCCCGTTGATAGCCGATCCGCACGTCGTTGATCGCCGATGGTCCCAGGACCCGGGTCCACCCGCCAACCAGGTTTTGTCCCCTGAAGTGCTGATAACCATTGAAGGTTGGCAGCGAACCCGGAAACAAGATGTTGGAGTTGCCGAACAGGTAGCGAACAAAGATCCGGTCGGCCCGGGACAGGCTGTAGTCGGCGCGGCCATCGTACTGGTCGTTCTGCTGCTGCTGCGGAGTCTGATTGGTGTAATTCACCACTCCCGGAGTATTTGGAGAGGGAAACAGGGCCAGGACTTTTTGCGCAACAGGATCGATGCTGGAGACAAGATTGCCTTGGATGGGTGTTCCGACTAATACCGAAGTCTGCCCCGCAGAGGGATTGTCCGGGTTGAGCGGACACGTGAAAAGGCTCTCGGTCTTCGGATCGAATAATTGCCCGGTGTCAAAATTGAGATTGGCCGGTGCGGCCGATCCGCTTGCCGCGCAAAGGTTCGCCGTCGTTCCGGTCAGGAATGAGCTGAAGTCTCCCGTTCTCTCCGGGGCGCTTGGCACCACGCTTGACGAAACCACAGCCTGGTTGAGTCGAAGACCCTCGTAGCTACCGAAGTAGAAGAGTTTTCCCTTGATGATGGGACCGCCGAACGCGCCCCCAAACTGATTCCGCGAAAGGTCCGGCCGGCTCAAAGCGAAGTAGCCGCTTGCGTCCAGCGAACTGTCACGCACGTACTCCCACATCGACCCGTGCACATGATCCGTCCCTGAGTTTGTGACCATGTTCATCACCGAGCCCGACGCAAGTCCGAACGAGGCGTCATACACGTTGTTCTGAATCTTGAACTCGCGAACCATCTCAGGAGGCGGGTCGAGAGCGAAACTGCTGTTATTCAGCGCCCGCGATATCATGCCGTCGATCAGCAGCAGATTACTTCCTGAGCCGCCGCCGGAGCCGCTGTATCCGAAATCATTGAAGCCCGATCCGTTCGCCGCGCCCGTAGCAAGCGAACGGCCGGTGGTATTCACCGTGCCTGGAACGAGCAGCGCGAGAGAGCCCACTTCGCGTAGATTGAGCGGCATATTCACGATGGCGGACTCCTCGACCACCGTGCCCAGGCTCGCGCTCGTCGTATCCACCAGAGTCGGCGTGGCCTCCACACGAACCGTCTGCTCGGTCCCGCCCACTTTCAATACCACGCTCACAGTGATTGCCTGATCGACGTTCAGTACGATGTTCGAGAGCACACTGGTTTCAAACCCTTCATGCGTAGCGGATATCGAATAGTGGCCCGCAGGCAGGGAGAGAAATTCATAGCGCCCCGACGAATCCGAAGTCGTGCTGCTGACGACGCCGGTGCTCGAGTTTGTGGCCTTTACCGCTGCCTTGGGAACGACCGCCTGCGATGAGTCGGTCACGGTTCCGGCGATGCTTCCCGTCGTAGTTTGGCCTCTCGACATCAGGGGCATGAAGTTTGAGAACACGATAAGACAAATGATCTGAATGAGAGCGGATGACCACAGCGCAATCAATTTCTTTGCGGTGGCCTGGGACCGGGGGGTGAGTGGCTTGGATACAACAATCGGACAGCACTTGAATGACCGTAAGTACTGAAGAGTCGTGATCATCATGCTTCGACCTCCTGAATCTATCCTTGGTTTGGGATGCCGTGTGAATCAAGATACCGCAGAGCAGGATTTGCGTCGAGTCCATTGTTGCCCAGGGGAATGAATAGCGTTCAGAATGCTGAGCACGGGCCAAATCACGCGCCCATTTACGACCATGCTACTCCTTGGGGAGAAAGGCCACGCACATGGGAGTTCCAAGCGGCAAATATCTTCCCGTGAAGAGCAGGCGTCCGGTAGTTCGGTTCACGCGAAATGAGGTGATCTGGTCACTTCGCTGATTGCAGGCATAAAGGAACTTTCCGCGAGGTTCCATGGAAATGTGGTTGGGGTAGTCCCCCTCGGTCAGGGTGTCTTCAAGGTAAGCCAGCCTTCCATCATTTCCGATCGCGAAACTGCCGATCGAATTATGCAGCCTGTTTGCCGCGTATAGAAAGCGGCCGCCGGGGGAGACCAAGATCTCCGAGCAGAAATTGGTTCCAGCGAATCCGGTGGGGAGGGCCGAAATCGTTTGCCGGGAAACAAGTGCGCCGGTTGCCGGGTCGTAGTGGAAAAAGACAATCGTCGAAGCCTCTTCCTGAATGGAATACATCCAGCGTCCATTGGGATGAAAAGCGAAGTGCCTCGGCCCGTCACCCGCAGGAAGAGATACAAAAGGATTGGTCGCCGCCGTCAGCTGACCGGTCGAATGATCCAGCACGTAGACATAAATCCTGTCCTGGCCCAAGTCTGTCTGCAGCACGAAGCGGTTTTGCGGGTCTGGCTGGATCATGTGCGCATGCGGCGCGTCATGTCCGCTGATCGCAAAGCTTCCTGGCGGACCGCCGGCAGCCTTGTCGGGTCCAAGCGAGCCTCGATCCTGATGCACGAAACTTGCGGGCGCAAGCGAGCCGTCCGATTCGAGCGGAAAGACCGCGATGGTGCCTTCGAAGTAGTTCGCGACAAAAGCAAATCTGCCTGTCGCATCCACGCTCATATGCGTCGGTCCGGCGCCGTGGGAACTCACAGTGTTGAGTTGGCGAAGTTCGCCGGAGCCCCTGTCAACCGAGAACGCGCTCACCGAGCCGCTGTTTCTCTCGTAGTTCGAAACCTCATTTACGGCGTAGAGATAGTTGCCTGACGGATGAAAACACAGCCAGGATGGGCTGGCTGTTTCTGCGGCAAGATTGAGCAACTTTAGCTCTCCCGTCTCGCCGTCGGCTTCACACAAGTAAATCCCTTTTCCATTGGCGGCTCCATCCACCGGTGTCGTGTCGGTGCCCACATACGCAAGCGTGCGCATGGCTGAAACGGGCTGGCAGAAATCAAACCGCGAGGCGCGCAACACGACTCCCAAGCTCATTGTGTTCCGCAAGAATTCTCTTCGCGAGAGAGAGCTTGACTGGGGACGCATACGACCTCCGCATGGGGTGGAGTCAGGACCGGTCAATGAGGATGAGCCCAGGAAGGAAGAGGATCTTCGATAACTTCCTTCAGCTTTGGTAAAGGATCACCCTCTTTTGTGCAGTCATTGAAGTGCCGGAGCTTCTCGTGCACGCCACGCCAGTACTGGTACTCCGCTTCCCATCGTCCCAATGCCGAGCCAAGCCGGTAGGGTGCATACTCCTCCAGCCACTCAGCCTTATACTCGGGCTTAAGGTCGGCGATTCGATCCATGAGGTCTGTCACGTACGAATGGTCATAATGCGTCACCTGAGATTCCCACACATTCCACCACTTCTGGGGGTCAGGCCTTTTCGACCCGAGACTATTCCAGATAGCGGACATGTCGAGTGGGGCCTGGTACTTCTGCCCTGCGTAGTCAAGAAGCTCGCTCCCTATGAGCAGGCTGTTCATCGTCTCCGGATCGACACCCAGGCTTCTGGCATGCAGCAGAGCCTCCTCCGCTTCCTCTGCATGGATCCGGGTCTGGTGCAAATCTTCCCGGTGGGACTCGAGTTTGCTGAAGATTGTCGGGAAGAACGGGTCTTCCCAGAGGCCGAACATCGACTGCTCACCCAGAGCGTTCTTGATGGCAGTCTCAGCCTTCGTCATATGGCCGAGTGCCGAAGCGATATCCGGAGCCAGGAGTGGCGGATACATCTGCAGCGCATAGTCGGAAAAGAAGTGATCGCGGTCCATGGCGACGCTCTGCCACGGCGCAGCCGCGCCGTATGCGATGCCCGGAAGCGACATGCGGAACAATAACTGCGCATCGTCCGCCCAGACTGAGTTGACCAATCCGATTGCGCCCGACTTTCGTCCCGCGGCAAGGAACGTGTCGATGTTTTCGAATGATGTGTCGAAGTCCGGCGCAATGTCGTCATAACTGGTTACGCCCGGCTGCACAATGTGCGGAAAGTGCAGAGCCTCCAGGGGCCCGAGCCAGTGCTTGTAGGTCGGATCTTCCGACGTGTAATACCACGCGACCGCGATCATTCCCTTGGGCAGCCTCGGAATAACTTGTGGGTACTTGACCATGATGTCGTCATAAGCCATCACGGTCTTTCCGTGCTGTTGGAACAGGCTCGCAACGGAGGTGAGCTGCTTCACGAATAGCTCTGCGGGAGCGGCCGCAGCCCCAGTCGCGTGCGTCGCTGCCTCGATCTGGAAGGTCTCGTCAAAGCCGATACTGACAAACGGGCTTGGGAAAAGGTCGGTGAACTGGTTTACCCAGTCCTCGAGGACCTTTTCAACTTCAGGATTAGAGGCATCGAACTCCGTCCCATGAGGCTCGTCGGAAAGGTGCGAATATTTTTCCACACGGAATAGATCATGCTCATGGCCATACAGGTCGAAGTTTGGAATTACATCGATATGCCGGTCGCGGCCATACGCAACGATCCGCCGCACCTCATCCCTTGTAAGCCGGCCGCCGAGCGCCAGCAGCGGATAGCCCGTCAATTCGATGCTGTCCTCGCTGTACAGGTAATACTGATTTGCTTTCCACCGAGCCAGAAAATCCAACTGCCGCTCGATCTCTTTCTCGGTAGGCAGCGGCCCGTGGCTGATATCCAGCATCGTTCCACGGAAGGCCAACGATGGCCAGTCGTGTATCTCCACTTCAGGCAGCACCGCCGAAGCTCCCTCGCCCTCGATGAGCTGACGCAGTGTTTCTGCCCCGTAGAAAATGCCGGCCGACGATCGCGCATGAATATTGATGCCCGTTGCGCTTACCTTGAGATCGTAAGCTTCCCGCGAATTCTGGCCAGGCTGTTCACCCGACTTTCCCAACGGCTCGTCGGTTGCCCCTTCGCGGTCCATGACGATTTGCGCCTCCGAACTTCCCGGGTTGCCGTGCGCGACGACGGTGACATCAAACCCTGTGCGTTGCCGAATCCAGGACCGGAGTTGTTCCGCCGCAAACCGGTCCGCGTCACCCGCCGCCTCGGGAAGCATGATTCGCGCGTTGCGCAGCGAGACGGTTCCACCGCTATATTGCACCTGCTGGGGACGAGGAAGCAGAGGGCTGTGCTCGCAAAGGGCAAAGCGGCACGCCAGCAAATATATCGACACCGATATCCATTTCTTTGCGTTCATGATTTCCCCTCTGCACAAGAAGTCGCGCGTTCTCCAGCCACAATTGAATGCGCCTTACGGCGCCGGGAAGCCGCGTTGTAGCGCCGTGCGATGCAGTCAGTTTCTCGTGAGAAAGCTCAACAAGCAAGGATGGAAATCGCTCAAAGCAGCTTTGATGTTCAGCCGGCTGAACATCAAGGCGCAGAAGACTGCGAACCGCCCGAAATCAGTTGACCTTGCCTCGACCCGCGACTCTCCACACTTCGAGTACCTGCTCTCCAGAAACCACATACACCCGATCCTGTAAATTGATGCACGGACAGATGTGATTCGGAACCACTCTGATCCGGTCACCCAAGATAAGCGAAGACCCTTCCGCCAACGCCAAGTGTCCATGCTCTTCGGAAAGATCTTCAAGCACCAGTCCCGGATGATCCAGCACGTATCCGTAGGCTCGGCGCTTCCCGGTCAGCAGCTGATCGCCGGAAAGCATCTTGCTTCCGGCGTCAATGATTGCGCGGCGTGGCACGCTTGTGCTTACCACTGTGGCAAGGACCGTAGCCGCACAGTCGGCATACGCGGCTGCTTCGGAGTCGACGGTGTTGCGGTCATTGAAAACATAGGTACCTGGCCGAATCTCCGTCACTCCGTGAAATCGATGGCTTTCCAGCGCGGCTGGCGTGTTGCCGCCGCTCACCACCGGGTATGGAATGCCGGCTGCGTCCAATAAGCTGTAGAGCCGGTCGAGCTGACGATTTTCAACTTCAATATCCTTTTCTCGAGTCGTTCGCGTGCCCATGATCTGACCGGGATAACACGAAATTCCTTCCCACCGCAGGTTCGGCAAGTCACGTATCCGGCTCGCGATCTCGATCGATGACTGCTCCAGCGGCAGTCCACAGCGCCCAAACCCAGTATCAAATTCCAATCGCAATCCAACCTGCACCCCTGCCAGCGTGGCCCACTTCGATATCGCCTCCGCAATCGGGAGCGAGTCCATGGCAACCGATATGCGAACTCTCTCCGCGAGTGCTGTGAGTCGTTTCCACTTGCTTTCGCCCCAGATCGGATAGACCACGACAATATCGTCGATGCCCGCATCGGCCATCACTTCCGCCTCTGCGAGCTTCGCCACGGTGATTCCGCAAGCGCCGTATTTAATCTGAAGCTTCGCAATCTCCGGAATCTTGTGTGTCTTCGTGTGCGGGCGCAAAGAAAGATGACGGCCGAGGCAATAGTCCGCCATGGTGCGAAGGTTTTGATCGAGCGTATCCGCCTCAATCAGAACCGCGGGCGTTTCAATCTGGTCTATCTTCATAATTTTTCGATCGGCTCGAATCAGGATACGACGCCGGCTTTGACAGCAATTGCGCCTGCCCTCCATACCGAGTGGATGCCCTTCGGGGCCACGGCCGGCGTTTCATAGGTTGCCTCAGTGTGAATCGCGTCCGGGTCGAAGATGGTGATGTCTGCGACGAAGCCCGGGGCTATGCGTCCGCGCCCTTCGATCTTGAAAATCGCAGCCGGCCTGGCGGTGACCTTGTAGATGGCCTCTTCGAGGCTTAGCCACTTGCGCTCACGGACCAAGTCTCCCAGAAGCAGCGGAAAGGTGGCATAGAGTCGCGGATGGGAGCGGCCCCGGGTATAAACGCCATCGGTCACTATAGTCGCAAGCGGATGCGTCACGAGCGCGTGCAGATTTTCCCGGGATTGACAATGCTCCACAATAGTGACCTGCGCATCCTGCTCGAGAAGGATGTCCATTACAGCGTCCTGTGGAGTAGTTCTCCGTTCGCGGGCAATGTCTTCTATCGACCTGCCCACCAGCTCTTCCTCATTCTTTTGAGCCGCAGTGATGACCACCCCGCTCCAGCGCGCTTCCGGCTTGATCCCTGGCCGGATCTCCTCCCGCTTTACTGGATCGGCCAACCGCTCGAGCAATTGAGTGATGCCTCCGTCGAGTGCCTTCTGCGGCAGCATTTGCGTAAGCACCGTCGAACCTGCAAGCCATGGATACGCGTCGAAAGAAACATCAATACCATCCGCCGATGCGTCTTCAATGGCGGCAATCGCGCGCTCTTGCAAAGGCCAGAAGTCTTCACCGGCGGCCTGCAGATGAGATATCTGGAGACGGCAACCGGAGGCGCGGGCAATCGAGATCTGCTCCTCGACAGCGTCTACAAGGCCGGCTGAATAGCTTCGCATGTGTGTGGCGTAAACAACTCCTCTGCGGGCAGCGATGCGCGCAAGAGCGGCCAGTTCTTCTTCGGATGCGCCTGACCCGGGTGAATACATGAGACCTGACGAGAAGCCCACTGCTCCTTCATCCAGCGACTTATTCAGCAGACCGCACATCGAGTCGAGTTCGGCATACGTAAGTTGACGGCTGCTGTTTCCTGCGACCTTGATGCGCAATGACCCATGCCCCACGAGAGACGCGACCGTCGCCACTTTGGATTTGCTTGCGCTGTGAAGGTAGTCCGATGCGGATTCCCAACTCCATCGGTCATCGCCGCAAAGGATGCCGTTCGCGAAGTCGCGCAGCACCTGCGGATCAGGCGAAACCGGATAGGATGAGAACCCACAGTTTCCGACCACCTCTGTGGTCACGCCTTGCAGCAGCTTCTCGGTGCGATTCTGCAAGACTTGAAGATCAGAATGGCTGTGCGCGTCGATGAATCCCGGTGCGATTACGTTTCCAGTGCAATCGATTACTTCGTCTTCAAGTCGAGTATCGCGCGCGGAAAAACCATTCTGAGTATGGTCGACTGAAACTATGAGGGCATTATCGAGAATAACGGTTCCCCGGAAAGCAGCAGCTCCGGTTCCGTCGACAATCATGCCGTTTTTGAGTACGATTCGGCCGGATTTCATTATCAGGGTTCCTTTTGCGCGGGCGCCGATTGCTGGCTACTCACGACCGACAGGATCTGACGATTGAGAAAGTCGATGTGAGCACGATCAATCTCGTTCAAGGTAAGGGTTGCGTCCCTGACCGTCGCCCCAGCAAGGACGCCCCTCGCCATGAGCAACGCCTTCTCGGCATGGTGGAAGAATTCCATGTTCTGCAGACTATAAGTAATCTGCGGCAGCAATCCCTGAAATAACTGATATGCCGCATCCTTTTTCCCTTCGCGAGCAAGATCCCAGACGATCTGAAGAAGATCCGACACTCCTAATCCCGGCATCACTCCGCAGATCCCGGCATCGATCAGCTCCAGCATATACATTCCGCCCCAGCCGTCGACGACTCCAACCGCGCCCGCTGTTTCAGAAACGATGGACTGCACCTTGGCGGACATCAGCGGCTCTTCAAGCTTCAAATAGCCGAAGTGCTCATGGTTGCGGTGCAAGCTCTTCACAAACTCGATGCTTACTGTCGCACCGCCCGGATTGAAATCCTGGATCACCAGAGGAACAGTGATAACTTCCAGGACACGATCGAAGTAGCGCAGTAGATCGCGCTCCGGAAGAGAAAAAAGCCTTGGAACAGCCACCGAAATCGCTGCGGCCCCTTGGCGCTCGAATTCCATCGCCATCTCCGCTGCGACTCGAGCGGAGGCATGATTTACCTGCGCAATGAGCGGAAGCCGGCCATCCAGAGCACGAAGTGCTTCGCTTACCAAGTCGGTGCGTTCGCGCTCCAGCAGCTTGTAGAATTCGCTTGCATAGGCGGGAAGACAAACGGCGCACACACCGGAACTGACTGCAAACTCGAGCAGCGGATGGAGGCTAACCAGGTCGACGCCGCCGTCAGGCAAGAATGGCGTCGGAACTATGGGAACGACGCCCTTGAGCTTAAATTTCGGCATTCAGCGCTTCCTCTTTCATCCGTTGCCGCTCTTCGTATACCGTGACCAGGAAGCAGCTGAAAAAAATCAGCAGGCCACCGGTTACCAGTGTCAATGTGATCCGCTCTTTCAAGAGAATCGATGAAAACAAAAGCCCGAACACCGGCAAAAGATATACGGATAATGCTGCCTTCATTACTTCCACCGCCTGAATCACCGAGAAATAAAGAAGCATCGATAAACCCAGGCTGAAGACCGCGATCAGGATCAGGCTCCACCACACGGATGGCGCCAGGTGCCATAGGAGCTTCCATCCGCTGCGGTCGAAGATGGATTCAATCAGCAGCAGTTCCAGGTCCGCGACCAGGAATGTCCAAACCAGAACCTGAGGCGGCGACAAGTGCGACAGGGCGCGTCGGCTATAGGAGTTATTGAATGCGCTTCCAGCGCAGCTGGCGAGCACGAGCAGATTTCCAGCCAGGTAATCCGGTTGGAAGAGTTGAGCATCCCGGAAGTCGCGCGAAGAGATCAGGGACACGCCGCATATTGCGATGGCGAATGAGAGCCAGCGCAGCCTCGTCATTCGCTCGTGAAGAAAGATCGAAGCGCTCAGAGCCGTCAGTACTGGAACGGTCAGCGAAAGAACACTTGCGTTCGAGGCGAGAGTTCGCTGCACGCCCAGGACAACGCAAAGCTGCGCCGGAAGAACGCCAACCGTTCCGAGCAAAAATAGATCGAGCTGGATGCGACGATTTCCGATGCGAAAGATGTCCCCGCTTAGTCCGGAGAAAGGCAGTACCATCAGGGTGGCGATTGCCAGCGGAACCAGCGTGACGAGCACCGGGCCCAGCTCCTCGGTAGCAAGCCTGGCGCCGGCAAACTGAAAGGCCCACATTGCGTTGATCGCAATCAACGCCGCAAAGGCGAGCATCGGGCTTCTTCCTATGAAGCCGCGAGAGCCTCCCGGTACGATGTCGTTTTCGGAAGTTTGGCGGGTGGCGGTATCCATCTGTGACCGATGCTACGTTTGACTGGCTAAGCAGTCAATCTTCAAACTCACCGCGTCGAAAGCCTGTCCATTCCGCTGGACAGATAAACTGGGGCTTGGGCGAAGCGCGCGGAAGCATTAACGCCAAATGCGCCGCATAACGACTCCGCCCATGGCAAGGTGACGGTGTACGAATCGTCGAGACAAGACGCCGAAATGATCGAAAAGCGATCTCATGGCTACTTCCAGCAGGGCAGCATTTGAAGTACGTGCGATCGAATGCCGGCCGGCGTCGCTTCGGCGAAAATGGGACAGCCATCGGATAGCAAAGCCGCGTTCAATCCTTCCCGCCCGGAATACGAGCGATCGCGTCGATTTCCACCTTCAACCCGCCCCACAGCACAGCCTGAATGGTGGTGCGTGCCGGGGCGATGTCAGGAAAATATCGCGAGTAGACCTCATTGAATTCATCGAAGTCTTCAATGCTGGCCAGGTAGCAAGTGCATTTGACAACGTCATCGAAGGTGCACCCTGCCTGCCGCAAGACCTTGCCAATGGAGGCGAGAGTTCGAGCGGTTTCTTCGCCCGTGCTCCCGCTGATCACGTCACCGGTTTTCAGATCCTGGGACGCATGTCCGCTCACGTAAAGCCATCCGTCACAAGCGAGCCCCGCGGAGTACTTTCCCGTGTTTGCTGTCTTTTCCGGGTGATGCACTGCCTTCCTGGTCATGCCGAGAACGCCCTCCTATCGCTGCGCGACTGAATGAATCATAGCCTTGATCACTCGTACCTTCTCACCCCGCTCTGCAGGTGTCAATCCAGCATCGATGAGGTTATTTCAGAAATCGTTCAATGGGCTGGATGGACGAGCCGCATGGCGCCGCGGCGATTCTTGATGTTCCGCGCGATCCAAACCGGTGTGCGCCGAGATTGATGACGCCACCCGTCATGCTAAATGCACTGGTGAAAATCCAAGACAATTCATATAAAGCGATATTTCGTCTGAGCAAAACAGAACAGCGCGAAGCCAACCTTCATGGATATCTATTTTTAGCGCAATAAACTTTGTGCTAAACATTCCGCGCATTGTGTATGCATTCTGTATGATGGACGAGGAACTCAGATAGCAGGCTTATTCGTCGAAGTCGTGCCAGCGTAATGTGCCGGCGGACGAACCGTAGATGTGAAGTCGCTCTCTCTATCCACCGTACTCGCACGAGGAAAGTAGGATTCGGATGGGCGTGCACCTGGTCAATCCCAGCGATAATTCTTTTGGTACTGCGGTCATCACTCCCAGATGGCTGTTTGTTCTTGCGGCGGCGACACCGCGCTCCGCGGGTGATCCGGTTCTTGTTGACGAATCGCTGGAACAGATCGTGCCGGAGAGCATCCAGCCCGGAGACATTGTCGGCATCAGTGTGCATACCGGCAATGCTTTGCGCGGCTACACAGTGGGCAGAATGGCGCGCAGCCGCGGTGCCTGGGTCGTGTATGGTGGCATCCATGCCACCCTTTTCCCTGAAGAGGCCTTCGAACGCGGCGAGGCGCATGCAGTGGTGAAAGGCGACGGGGATGTTGCCTGGGGCGTGGCTGTAAGAGACTGTCTCGCCGGAAAACCCGAAAAGATCTACGAAGGCGGCCGGATTGGCGGAAGCCAGTTCCTGGCGGCGCGCTGGGACCTGATGCAGGCCGAGAAATACATGTGGGCCTCGGTGCAAACCATTCGCGGCTGTCCCAAGCATTGCTCGTTTTGCAGTGTGTGGCGCACCGACGGGCAACAGCCGCGTCAGCGCCCCTACCAGTCCGTGATCGAAGAGATCGTTCAACTCCGGCGCATCGGTTTTCGATTTATAGCTCTGGCAGACGACAATTTTTATCCGGTAAGCCTGACCGATCTGCGACTGGCCCGCGAACAGAACAATCTCGCCAAGCTGCAGGAACTCACGGCAATTCGCGTCGAGCGCTTCGAATTGATGAAAGAGCTCGCCAAGCTGCCCAAGGACATGGTGTTCTATACGCAGATCACCATGGAGGCCGGCGAAGATGGCGACTACCTTGATGCCATGCGCAGAGCCAACATCAAGGGCGCGCTTGTAGGTGTAGAAGCGGTCACGCCGGAAGGGCTGAAGGCGGTCTTCAAGGACTTCAACTTCTCAGGAGATGCACTGGCCGCGCGCTTGCAGACTTTCAAGCAGCACGGCGTCCACGTGCTTGGTTCCTTTATCTTTGGGCTACCAACGGACAAGCCCTCCACCTTCGATGCCACCGTGGAGATGGCGCTCAAGGCGGGCGTCACCTTTGCCCAATTTGTCATGATGACGCCTTTCCCCGGAACCGTGGATTTCGGGCGCTGGGAAAAGGAGCAGGCGGATCATCCTGCAATGGTGGGCGATGTGCCCATTACACGCTATTGGCTCATCCCAACTGAAGTCCGTCCCAAGATGTTTACGCCGCATCCGTCGATGAGTTCGGACGAAATTCGCGAGCGCACCCAAAAGGTCTGGGACCGCTTCTATACCTGGAGCGCGATCTGGCAGCGATCGTCGTGCACGCCCACACTGCGGGCGCGAGTTGCCTTCGTCTTTCTTTCGAAGCTCTACCGGCAGATGTACGCGGGCACGGGCATCTCGACCGATAGCGCACGAAGGAAGAAGTCGAAGGGTTGGGCCCGATGGACAGCGCGGCAGTGCAAGAAGCTATTTCAGGCAAAGCCCATGCCGGAGCTGGTATGGCCCAGGTGGAAATCTCCAGATACACTCCCATCGCCGGATGTTACGACCATTGGCCCCGCAAAAGTGGTGGATCCAGTAGGTTTGTGATTTGGCACGAACGACAGATCTGTTCGACAAGTTAGACACGGCCTTGCGCGAGTGGTACTTGATTTCTTCCAGATCAGCGCCTGCAACAAAAGATGGCACGTGCACAGATTGAAGCGTATGCTGGGAGCAGTAGTTCTTTTTCCCTCTCGCCTTCAGCGTTCCAGGCATAGCTCCGGACGAGCACCGATCAAGTACGCAACCTGTACGATTGGATTTGCTATGGGATTACTGAGTAAGAGCGACTCAAAGAAGCCCTTATCTCTTCGCCAACGGAATGGCAAACGACCGTATCGCCCCGTAGCTCCCTTCGACGTTTCCGGCTACTTAGGGCGGAAACCGAGACGTTCAGCCTCGGGCCATGCAAGTACTGAGATGCCCCGGCAACCAGGCTCCGCTCCGGGTAAGACTGCTTCAACGGATAGCGATGCTGACTCCGTACCGATCTTCCGAGCGCCCAGCAGCTCCAAACCGTGAGGCAGCATTCCGTTTTCCTGCGCAAGGGTTGTATCCTGCCGAATCGCATGGAGCCACTTCAGGGAGCTGTTGGCGAGAACTGGACTCAGGTCGAGGAGCTTACTGCGAAAGTCTTTGACACCATGATTCGCCAGGCCGGATGGCACTTTATGTGGATCCGGAAATCCTGCGCCCGCAGAGGCTTTGGAACCTCCCGGCAGAACGCGATCGACCGTGCATTGATCCATGCACTGGGTGGAATCGCGCCACGATTCAATGCCGCGGAACTCGATTCCGTTCGGGTCGCGGAGCTCCTGGGCTTCCATGTTGCAACGGTAACCGTTCAGCCACGACAAATTCAGCACTATACATCCCTGGACTCCCCGAACGTCATCTGAGATGGGGCTCTGCGCCCGTCGCGCAGCAGGCCGAACGCCAAGACGCGTCGGCCACGCGAGCATTCTCTTCGCTGGCCGCACCGGTTCAAATGAAAGCAGGAAGAATGAATTCCTACGGAAATGAAGATACGGAGAAGCCATCCGCCAGTGACATTGCGGCAGTGTCGCCATCGATTGGCGAAAAGGAGTTTCAGGTTCCGCTGCCGACTCGCATTGCCGTAGTCGGAAATTATCTTCCGCGCGAGTGTGGCATTGCCACTTTCACCACCGACATCTGTACGGCGCTCACGGACGAATACGGCAGGGGGCGGCTCTTTGCCATCCCAGTCAACGATCCCGATTCGCGTTACGACTATCCGGAGCAAGTGCGCCTTGAAGTGGAACAGGAAGACCTGGCTTCCTACGAGCGCGCAGCCGACTTTCTGAATTTCAATGGCAACGACCTTGTCAGTTTGCAACATGAATACGGCATCTATGGCGGTGATGCAGGGAGCCATATCCTCACGCTTCTCCGAAAGCTGAAGATGCCTCTCGTGACCACGCTGCACACCGTTCTTCGCGAGCCGGACAGGCTGCAGCGGGAAGTACTGGAAGAAATCGCATCGCTCTCCGATCGCCTGGTAGTCATGAGCGAACTGGCCGCCGGGATGCTTCGCGACGTGTATGGGGTCCCGGGCGAAAAGATCGACGTGATTCCGCACGGCGTGCCCGAGATGCCGTTCATGGACCCCAATTATTTCAAGGACAAGTTTGGAACGGAAGGCAAGTCAGTTCTGCTGACCTTCGGCCTGTTGTCGCCGAACAAGGGCATCGAGAATGTAATCCGGGCGCTGCCCGCAATTCTGGCGCAGCATCCAAACGTGGTGTACATCGTCTCCGGCGTAACACATCCGCATGTCCGGCAACGAGACGGGGAACGGTATCGCGAAGGGTTGAAGGCGCTTGCGGAAGAGCTAGGCGTCTCTTCGCAGTTGATTTTCAACAACCGCTTTGTCGGCGCCGAAGAGTTGATCGAGCACGTGGGCGCTGCGGACATTTACATCACGCCCTACCGGCAGGAGGCGCAGGCGGTTTCCGGCACGCTCGCCATTGCACTGGGCGCGGGAAAGGCCATCGTCTCCACGCCATACTGGCACGCCAAGGAACTGCTGGCCGAACAGCGAGGCGTGATGGTTCCCTTCGACGACCCTGCCTCCATTGCGAAAGCAGTGCTGCGGCTTCTGGAGAATGATGCAGAGCGCCATGCAATGCGCAAGCGCGCCTACCTCTACTCCCGCGAAACAACGTGGCCGAAGACTGCGCGTGCTTACATGGCGAGCTTCCAGCGCGCGCGATTCGAGCGAAGCCTGCGGCCGAGGCCGGCACAGATGGATGAACTGATCATCCGCGACGAAAACCAACTGCCGGAACTGAATGCCGCGCACCTGCTGAACATGACGGATGATACCGGGGTCTTGCAGCACGCTATCTTTTCCGTTCCCAACACGCGCGAGGGCTATACCACGGACGACAATGCGCGTGCTCTCATGGTGTCGAATGCGCTGGACGAGACTGCTCCTTACGGAAGCACGGTGGACTATGCCAGGCTCTCCCATCGCTACCTGGCATTTCTGTGGCTAGCCTTTCACGCCGACACGGGACGGTTCCGGAACTTCCTCGGCTACGACCGAAACTGGCTGGAGGATGTTGGCTCCGAAGACAGCCATGGCCGCGCGCTATGGGCGTTGGGAACGGTACTGGGCCACTCACAGGATGCGGGATTACGCGGAGCGGCGGGGCGTCTGTTCGAGGCTGCCATACCGGCGTCGGCAACATTTCACAGCCCTCGCGCATGGGCCTTCAGCATCCTTGGAATGCAGGCCTACCTGGACTGGTTCCCAGGCGACAGGGCCGTCCAGGGCGCGCGAAACATGCTTGCCAATCAGCTGTTGAGAAATTACGAGCAAACGAGTGCAGGAAGCTGGCATTGGTTCGAGAAAAGCCTTGCCTACTCGAATGCAAGGCTTCCGCAGGCCCTGATTCTCGCGGGGTGGAGAAGCGAGAATCAGAAGATGATATCCTGCGGGTTCGAGTCTCTTGAGTGGCTCGTGAAGGAACAGCATCGAGGTGACGAAGAGATATTCGTGCCGATCGGTTCTAACGGGTTTTTCGCGGATGGCAAAGAGAAAGCCCGCTTCGATCAACAGCCCATAGAAGCGAATGCGACAATCTCCGCCTGTTTGCTGGCCTATCGGCTCACGCATGAGAAGCGGTGGCTCGTCGAAGCTCGGCGAGTCTTTCGCTGGTTCCTGGGCAAGAACGACTTGAATGTTCCTCTTTACGACGCAGTAACAGGCGGGTGCAGGGACGGATTGCACCCTGACCGCGTGAACGAAAACCAGGGAGCGGAATCAACGCTGTCCTTCCTGTTAGCCCTCCTCGAAATGCAAGAGGAGAAAGTTACCAACGTGGCAGAACTTCGTCAGGAAATGAGTGCCTCTCTTTGAGTCCAGATACCATTGCGGCGGTTCCGCCAAGGTCTATTGCGCAAAAGGAACAAGCGGTAGCATATACGGATCTACAGTTGTTTACCCGGCACCCCGGCAACCCGATCCTCAGCAGGTTGGATTGGTCTTATCCGATTAACAGCGTCTTCAATGCGGGGGCAGTGCTGTTAGCCGATGGAGATACGCTCCTGCTCTGCAGAGTCGAGGACCGCACCGGGCTTTCTCACCTCTGCGCTGCTCGCTCGGCAAACGGGATCGACGGATGGAGAGTTGATTCTAAACCGACGCTTATCGCAAAGCCGCGCGAATATCCGGAAGAAATCTGGGGTATCGAAGACCCGCGTATCACCTACGTTCCGGAACTTGAACAATACGCGATTGCATACACCTCGTTTGCGCGCGGCGGCCCCGGAGTCTCGCTCGCGTTGACGCGGGATTTCAAGGTCTTTGAGCGACTTGGCGTGATTATGCAGCCGGAAGATAAAGATGCTGCACTCTTGCCGCGCAGAATCAACGGCAACTGGGCCATGATTCATCGCCCGGTGACACCAACGGGCGCGCATATGTGGGTTTCTTACTCTCCCGACCTGCGCCATTGGGGCGGCCACAAAGTCATGCTGGAGGCACGTCGCGGAGGTTGGTGGGATGCGAACAAGATCGGGCTCTGCTCGCCTCCGATTGAGACCACGAATGGCTGGCTGACGATCTATCACGGAGTTCGACAAACCGCTGCGGGCAGCATTTATCGCCTGGGACTTGCACTTTTCGATCTCGAAAAGCCGGAGATCTGCCTGCAGCGCGGAGATTCCTGGATGTTCGGCCCTGAAACTGCTTATGAACGCAGCGGTGACGTGAAAGACGTTGTGTTTCCCTGCGGCCAGACGATAGGCTCCGATGGAGATACGATCCATCTTTACTACGGGGCCGCTGATTCGTGCATGGCCCTGGCCAAGGGCAGTATACGCACCCTGCTTGCGTGGCTCGAGGCAAACTCCAGTATTCAGGCGGCACGGGGGTTCTAGCGCAAGCTCGCGCGTGAGAGGGAGGCAAAATGAATGGAACCGATTGGGACTGGCAGCGCTTGCTGCCAAACATGATTTGGATGAAGCACCAATGCCCTCGCTGCAACTCGAACAAATTTAAAGCGGCCGAGTTGCGCTCTTTCGACGAACTGCTGAGCATGTTTGCGCTTCGGCCAGTCCGCTGCATGTTCTGCTGGAGGCGTTTTTACTGGTTTGCTTTTCATGCTCCGGATTCAGTCTGAAAGTGACGCGCTGACAACTGCAACCCGGCTAATCTGCTGGCGGACGTTCTTCCACATGCCTCACTGATTCTTCAGTACTTAACGAGCGATCAGTTCGAGGTGGTGGACGACCGCGCCGTTTCCACGCGAGTGCTTCTCGCAGAAGCATCTGATTTGCGGACGCAGAAAAGCATCGTCCGGAATCAATTTGCTACTCGCAAACTCTGACAGAGACGTCCAAGGTCCGGTGATGTTCTGCAAGGTAGCGATATCTGGATCGCCGGGATGGCGGAAGTTTCCCAAAGCCGACCCGAGTCTCCCTGCACATTCCGCAACTCCATGGCGCCTTGTCCTCCATCCGAATCAATACGAAGGTTCGACAACTTCATCCGGAGCGGACAGCGGTGGATGTCGATTGAGTGAGCGGCGCGGAGAGAGCACGGCTTCCGAAACGAGGTTGTTCCCGGCTTAAACAACGTGGCCAGAAGCTAATCTGCATTTCTCACAACCGCAACCCTCAACGAGGGCCAACCGCTCCAAAAGGCTCCTTGAACTGCGCCGATTTGAGCCTCTTTTGCATCAAAAATCGACCGGAAGGGGCGGTTTTCGATGCGAAAAGGGGCTCAAATCAGCCTGGTTCCTGCCAACCTTCCCTCTCTCGTCCCTCATTGAAGACCCTCGGAGTGAGAAATGGAGACCGTGTCACGCGTAGCCAGCATCTAAGCCGGTGGATGCAATCGCGGTTGGGAATGGATCAATGACCGGCTCGGGAGCAAAGACAATGGCGGCAATTTCGGCTGGGGAAGCCCAGAAGCGCGCGGCCGGTATGGCCGGCTGGAAAATCGAAGACGGCGAATTGGTGAGGCTTTTCGAGTTTAAGGATTTCGTCGAGGCTTTGGAGTTTGTGAATCGGATCGGCAAAGCGGCCGAAGCGGCCGGGCACCACCCCGATATCGACATCCGTTATAGCAAGGTGCGCCTGGCGCTGACTACGCACGATGCCGGAGGGTTGACGGATTTGGACTTTGATTTGGCCGCGCGAATCGATAGTCCGGTCTAGGGACCCGGGTGGTAGAGATCGTGCACTGGTCCAGTGCTCATTGGCCTACCAAAATCTGGATTTCCGACGCTTTCTCCGGTTTCACGGAGATTTTTTACAGTTCTCCGATACCACCGGGTGATCGAAATTTCATCTGGATCTACTGACACGGCAGCGGGAAAGGGAGTTCGACCCAAACTTGAGATCGCGGGCCCGCAGCTTGGTCTTCCTACAAATAACTGATTCAAGATGATTTGTAATTATTCTGGGTGGCCTTCCCTGGTCCCCTCAGCACAATCTTCGATCTTCCTGTATTGGGCTGACGCCTCCATTTCGTTACGTTGTTCGACGTTCAGGGCATCAAGGGACAGAGACAGACCAGGGAGAAAATAATTCTGATTTTTGTACTTGCATTCTTCTGAATCTATGCTATGGTGTATATATTCCAGTTATGAAGGTGGTGAAAACCACACTTCAGACTGGAAGTAGTTTGCGTCACTGGCCTCCCGGCACGGACAGCTTTACCGTTCGTGCCGTCTTTTTTTGTGCTCGCGCGCCTGGATCAGTGCGGAACTTAGCCCGCAGGGATGAGCAACACCTGAAAGCGGGTTAAAATTGAGACCAGGAGAGGGAAGATGAAGAACGCGAGCAGGAATCCCTGGTTACTGGCAGTTGCGACTACCGTGCTGACCGCGGCAAGCTATGCGCAGTGGGCCAATCCGGCCGGCGACGTGCCGGCGTATCATCCGTCGGCGCCGCTGAAAGTGAGTGCGCTGCCCCCGCTGTGGTCAGGGACGGAACTCACCGGGGAACGCTTCCAGTACCCATGGCAGGCGCATGTGTACCAGCAGGTGGCGCGAATAGGGAACGTTGTTTACCAGCTACCGTGCAACTGCCGGTGCGACCGGGCGCTTGGCCATACGAGCCTTCGGAGTTGCTTTGAAGGGGCCCACGGGACGGAGTGTTCGACCTGCGCCAAGGAAGGGTTTTACGCGTACCAGCAGACCAAACTGGGCAAAACGCCAGCCGAGATCAGGGCGGGGATTGCGCGCCGCGATTACGAGTCGATCGATCTGGACAAGCAGTAAGGGATTGGATCAAAGAATCATGCCTCCGGAATTTCGGATCGGCGTAGAATGGAAGATGCAGCATGAGCCGGTTGGCTCCGCAGCTCCGGCATTTTCGTGCATCAAACGGGTCTCGAGAATGCTTGCAAAAGATGGGGGCGTCACGGTTTCGACGGGATCGATTGCGGCATGGGAGGCATGTCGGGGTGTGGGCACCCGTAATCGCCTGCAAAACAAAAGTTGCCAACCAAGAACTGGCACTTGCTGCTTAATTAATTAAGCAGCCGTCTTTCGCGGTCTCGCCTATGGGCTGCGAGTAAGACGTCATTCAGTAGGCTGGTGGTTGCGGCTCGGTCCGTGTTGTAACCACGAGATCATCGGACTAGCTTCCGGCGCATCTTGTCCGTTCTTAAGCGTTGTGGAGCGAAACCCAATTGAACCGGACACAGCATGGACTCTCCCGGCTGACAGCGATTTCGGACGCGGGTTCGACTCCCGCCGCCTCCACCATACTTAAGATTTTTATTTTCTTGCACTTACCAATCCGGGCCTAAAAATCGGGTAGTTTTTGTGACCGTTTTGTACCCGTTTTGTACCAGGGACAAAAAGCCTCCCGATTTCTTGACCCATTTCAGCGTTCGAGCAACACTCCAGCTGAAGTGGGAGGCCCTCATGGATTCGTTCGTCTTCACCCGTCACTCTTCCGACTGCAAATTCAAACGTGACCGGTTCTGCAACCGCTGCAACT
>Ga0302320_10000301_pt1 | contig 114720 bp, 95 predicted proteins | sample Bog_T0_3_FD_202130 | JGI IMG/M metagenome (GOLD analysis project Ga0302320, IMG submission 202130) | Peat permafrost microbial communities from Stordalen Mire near Abisko, Sweden - Bog_T0_3 | ecosystem: Environmental > Terrestrial > Soil > Wetlands > Peat | place: Sweden: Abisko, Stordalen... | reverse complement strand
AGAAAAACCCCGACGCTTCGCGTCTATAACCTCTCCGGCCGCCCCGCCCTGGCGGCCGTTACTTAGTCGATAAGGGGTGACAGAATCTCGTCGCAGTTAATACGACATTTTCTCGTTGCAACAACAGATGAATGGCGTTGAGCTTGTGGCTTCTTTATGACATTGTCATCCTGAACGCAGCCGCTTCTCAGGCGAAGTGAAGGATCTCCCGCTCACCCGGCCCCGCGCGCATGCCAAACTCCAAGCTAATCGACGTTGTTGGGTTTCTTCAGCAGAATCCCGGCTACAAAAGCCGCAGTCGCCGCCAGCAGCCATTCGATGCGCCACATTTGAATGGCCTGAAACTCCGCTAGATTCGAGGCTCTGTAAACCAGGCTGACCCCAATGGCTCCCGCGACGCAGCCCACGCCGATCATGAATGCGATCAGCGACGGAGTGGGTAAGCCGATCCAGCGTTGGATTTCGTGAAAGTGAAGATAGCGAATCCAGCGGGGCAGGGAAATTTTCTGCCAGCCTGACACGGCCGAATTAGACCACGAGCGGGCTATTGCCAGACTTCGCGGCCACAGACCACCTGCAGCATCAATAGTGGCGGAAGGCATTGCGGGTCGGCGCAGTCCGCAAGTATGGCAAAAGCGGGCGCCGATCATGAACTCGGTGCCACAGTCGTCACACGCGTCGGCCATCCCCGTCGCGGCAACGGGAACTACCGCTGCCGTCGGTTCAGGTACGGACGGAGAGCGCCAGAAGTCCTGACGCGCATCAGCATCATGAGCTACATGAGCCATAAATTAAGGAAGACAGGAACCCTTATCCAGTGCAAGGCAAGCCGACAGCCAAAGAACCCTCCCGTCTAAGGTGTTTACAATTCAAATACTTGCAAGTTCAGACGGCTGTGCGCCGAAAGGTGAGTTCGGCAATTCTTACTCGCAAGCCCGTAAAGATGAGCCTGTTACGTTGGTTCAGGAGCGGCGGCTTTTAATCTGTGCCAGCGTAAATGCAGGGCTCACTGCCAAATGCGTCGTGAATCGTTTTGCTTCCCGAGGACGCCGTTTGGTTCGTCTCGTGCACCGCGAACTTCAGTTAGACTAACGCTAAGGACTAAACAGACGGGATGGGCTTGGGTCTGATATTGGTGAAGCGATTCGTAGGAAAGAGCGCGCTGGTCTGTCTTGTCGTCTCGGGCCTGTGGTCGATTCTGGCTACGGGGCAGACCTCAGCTCTAGCCGGGAGCACGCCCGCCGCAACCAGCGCTGCTGCGATCGAACACGATCCGCTGGTCGATGCTGCCTTCGAACATTTCTACAACCTCGATTACGACCGTGCGATCCAGGAGTTTGAACGGGCGATGGATCGTCACCCGGCGGATCCCTCCGCAGTCAATCACCTGCTGAGTACTGTGCTGATGCGAGAACTCTATCGCATGGGCGCGATGAATTCCGGCGAATACGCGAACGATAGTTTCATCGGCAACGCCCATCGCGCGGCCGACCCGAAGGTGAAGGAGCGAATCAAAGCATTAGTTGATCGCGCCGAGACGCTGGAAGAAGAGCAACTCAAGGCAAATCCTAATAACGTAAATGCAATCTATGCGCGTGGCGTCACGCGGGCGCAGTTCTCGCTTTATACCGCACTGGTCGAGCGGGCTTGGTTTTCCGCCTTGCGCAACGCAGTGGGCGCGCGCCACGATCACGAACGCGTTCTGGAACTGAATCCTAATTACGTGGATGCGAAGCTGGTGGTGGGCACGCACAACTACGTGATGGGCAGCCTGCCCTGGAGCGTGAGGGTTGCTGTCGCCGTGGTGGGGCTGAGCGGAACCAAGGAAAAAGGCTTCGAATATCTGCGCGAGGTTGCGAACAGTAACGGTGAGAACAGCGTTGACGCCAAAGTGGTGTTGAGTTTGTTCCTCCGACGCGAGCATCGCTATGACGAGGCGCGCGCGAACATGCACGATCTGGCCGCGAGTTATCCGAGAAACTATTTATTTCCGCTGGAAGAGGCCAATCTATTTCGCGCCGGCGGCCATGCACCGGAGGCGGCGGCCGCCTATCGCAAAGTTTGGCAGAACGGTCGGGACGGCAAATACGGAAACCTTCACTATGAAATGGCGGCGTGGGGCCTGGGCGAGTTGATGCGCAGCCAGAAAGATTACGCCGGAGCCGCGGCCGCGTATGAGCTGATCAGCCAGGCTTCCGAGCCAGATCCCGAGACGTTGCAGAGGGCGAATCTTGCCGCCGGCGAAATGTACGACCTGCTGCAGAAACGCGATTTGGCGATGAAAAAATATCAGACCGTCGTGGCAGAAAACGGCAGCACTCCTCTCGCTGAAAAGGCCCGCGAGCACATCAAGGAAGCCTACCGGGAGTGAAGTTTAGTAGCGCTGGCATTCTGCCGGCTGTCGCGAGGGCGTCTCGCCCTCGCCGGAAAGAAACCCATCAGCCGGAACTTTTTGCCAAACGATTCACATCCCCCTTGTGACATCTGACCTTGCCTCCGATTCGAAATGAGTTCATCATAGCCGAGGCAAAGGAGATATCCGCCGCCCATGCGACCATGCCCGTAAGCGGCCGTAAGTCCCTTATTGTCAAGATTTTGAATTGTAAGTCATTTGCAATCAAGGTTTTGCAAGGCTTTTGTGCAGAGCACATGTACCGCACCCGCATGTTTACTGATGATTGCGACATAGGGGGTGGGGGGGGGATACCCCGAAACAGCATCTCAGCGCACTCGAACTGAAGTCGGTAGCGTGTTCAGGTCGCTTCTTTGACGGATTTATTTCAGGCAGAAATCCACAGGCCCGGATGAAGGGAACTTCAGGTCTACAATTACGTATCGTCAAGTAGACGTGCCTTTGTGGAGCATAACTGGGGAACCTAAAATGTACTGCAACTATTGTGGCAAAGTGATTCAGGATGACGCAGCCGTTTGTGCCTATTGTGGCATTCGTGTGGGCGCGTCGGTGGCGCGCAAGCGGCTGGTGCGGCCGCGCCAGGGACGCAAGATCGCGGGCGTCTGCCTGGGTTTCGCCGAATATTTTGACATTGATGTAACTGCGATCCGGCTGGTGTGGCTGGTTGTGTCGTTAATGACTGGAATCGGCTTGATCTTTTATCCCATCGCATGGCTCGTGATGCCGGAGGAACCGCTGCTGCTGGCCGCGCCGATAGGAGCGCAGCGCGTCACGAACCCATAATTCATTGTCAATCGCCAATTGCTGAATGCTGAGCGCTGATTGCTGAGTGCTGAATGCTGATTAAGACAACGGTCGACAATTTTCATCAAATCCCTCATGCAGCCGATTGCGCTTCAGCAAATAAAGAGCGGTGACGCCGAGATTGCTTACCGCGTGCTGGGCGAAGGCCCTTCGGTATTTCTGCTGCATCCCTTTCCTGTGAATCATGAATTTTGGCTGCCTGTGGCTCAGGCTCTGAGCACGCGCTATCGCGTGATTCTGCCAGATCTGCGCGGGCACGGAGATTCCGCAGTTGGCGAAGGACCGGCGACGATGGAGAAGCACGCCGCCGATATTGCGCGCGTGATGGACGATGTTGAGATCGGGCGAGCTCCGCTGGTTGGATGTTCCATCGGCGGATACACTTTGTTTGAATTCTGGCGAAGGCATCGCGGGCGCGTGAGTGCGCTGGGACTTTTTAATACGAAGGCGCCGGCCGATTCCGCCGAAGCCCGCGCGGGACGCCTGCAGGCCGCGAACGACGTACTTGAGCGCGGTACCGAACCGTTTTTCGAGAGCATGGTTCCACGGCTTCTGGGTAAGAGCACGCGGGAGACTCGGCCTGATCTGGTGCAGGGCGCGCTGCGCATGATGCGGAAGATGTCGCCGGAAGATGTGGCGCAGGTGCAGCGCGGGATGGCGGCGCGTCCGGACTCTGTGGATATATTGAAGACCATCAATGTACCAACGCTGCTGGTCACGGGAGATGAAGATATCCTGACCGGCTTGAACGAAGCTGAATTGATGCGCCAGCATATTTCCAGCAGCCAGCTGCGCGTGATTCCGAAGGCCGGACATTATTCGCCGTGGGAGCAACCGGAAGAAGCGGGCAAGCTGCTGCGGCAATTTTTGGAACGCGTTTAGCAGTGGGACAATCGACGTTGCATCTCGGTGTTGTTCTGGAATCTGAGGCTTATGAATACGTTGGCTGCCGTTTTCAATCAGCAATCCTCACTCAACAATCAGCAATAGATCGATCGATGGAGCCGTTGCAATAGGGTTTTGATAGAATCGTTTCGCCATGATTGATACGCTTCTGGTTACTGACAAGACTGCGGTTAGCGCCAAGGGAGACGGTCCCACGGTCGATGTTGGCGGCGCCGCGGGCCGCGTGTTCCTGCTGACGCTTGAGATCACGAAGATCATTGAGCAGGAGTCGCTTGAGGTGAGCATTCATAGCTCAGTCGATGGTACGACGTGGGGCGCGAAGCCCGTAGTCTCGTTTCCACAGAAATTTTATTGTGGAGAGACTCCGCTTTTGCTGGACCTGACAGGGCATCCGGATGTGAAGTTCGTGCGCGCGCACTGGGAAGTGGCGCGCTGGGGACGCGGAACGGAGACGCCGATGTTTGAGTTCGGCGTACGGCTGAAAGAGGTTCCCGCGGATGTGCTGCGCGAGGCTACTGCTGAAGCTAAGGCAGTGGTCGGTGGTCGGTGATCAGTGGTCAGTCAAGTCTTAATCTCGCGCCGGTAATCGCTGGCTACTTACTACTTTGTTTTTTCCATCCGCTATATTGATTTCAGAATGAAAAGCGAGTCTGACGTTATCGTGCTTCCTGCGCGCAATGTGCGGGGTAGTTTAAGTCTGCCTGGGGATAAATCCATTTCACATCGGTATGCGATGCTGGCGGCGATTGCCGACGGGCCGTCGCGTTTGGAGAATTATTCGACCGGAGCGGATTGCGCCAGCACACTCGGCTGTCTGCGCTCGCTGGGAGTGAAATGGGAGCGCAAGGATGGCGCGGGCAACGTCATCGAAGTGCGGGGAAGTGGTCTGTCGTTGGCGGCTCCGAGCGGGCCGCTGGACTGCGGGAATTCTGGATCGACGATTCGAATGCTGAGCGGGATTGTCGCGGGGCAGAAGTTTTCGAGCGAAATGGCGGGCGATGATTCGCTCTCGCGGCGACCCATGTTGCGCGTGATTACGCCGCTTACGGCGATGGGCGCGCAGATCACAGCGCAGAACGGCTTTCCGCCGCTGCACATTACCGGCGCTCAGCTCAAGGGCATTCACTACCAAATGCCGGTCGCCAGCGCACAGGTGAAGACTTGCCTGCTGTTTGCAGGGTTGCTGGCTGAGGGCGAAACGCGCATCGAAGAACCGCTGCGGACGCGGGATCATGGGGAAGTTGCGCTGCGGGCGTTTGGAGCGCAACTTGAGCGCAAGGGGAATGAAGTGCGAATTCGCGGCGGTCAGCGTTTGCGCGGAATCGAGGCGCTCGTTCCCGGAGATCTCTCTTCTGCCGCGTTTTTTCTTTGCGCTGCCGCGCTTTTTCCAGGTTCGCAATTGACTCTCACAAATCTGCTCATGAATCCGACGCGCGCTCGACTGCTCGATATCCTGATGCAGATGGGGCTGCGCATTTCTGTAACGCAACTGGAAGAGGTGCATGGCGAACTCGTGGGCACTCTCCAGGTTGAGGGCGGACGACTGAAGGGCGCGACCATCGCCGGAGCCGATACGGCAGCGCTGATTGATGAGATTCCCGTGCTGGCCGCGATCGCTCCCTATACAGAGCAGGGCATTGAGGTTCGTGACGCGAAGGAATTGCGCGTGAAAGAGTCGGACCGCATTGCATCGATCGCCGCCAATCTTCGTGCGATGGGCGCACAAGTGGAGGAACGCGAGGACGGCCTGAAGATTCCGGGCGGACAGTCGCTGCGCGGGGCTGAACTTGAATCGTTCGGTGATCACCGCATTGCGATGGCCTTCAGCATCGCGGCTTTGCGCGCGCAGGGAGAGACGCTCATTCGCGGCAGCGAATGCGTGGCGATTTCTTATCCGGAGTTCTTTTCTACACTCGAGGAGTTGGTCAAGAGATAACGATGGGTTCCTTGGTTTCGAAACCCTTCAACGCGGAGATCGCTGAGAACGGCCGCGGAGTCGGCGGAGATAGCAACTCATTTCTTGCTTATGCCCCCCAGAGCTTGGCTGCGAAGCCAACGCTCGGTTGTGATAAAGTAAAGCCGCCTGCGAATTGCGCTGGAGCCCGGAGTACCTTATCCCCGAAGGAGCTTGCCATGTCCACCCTCCGTGACCTTGTGAAGGATCGCAAAATTTACTCGATTGACGCCGAACGGACCGTGCTGGAAGCTGCGCGCTTCATGATGGAACACAACATTGGCGCACTGCCCGTGCTGCGCAACGGAGAACTGGCGGGCATCTTTTCGGAGCGCGACATCATGAACCGTGTAGTAGCCGCGGGCCGGACGCCCGGCACCACCGCCGTGTCGGAAGTGATGACCGCAAACCCACGCGCAGTGAATCTGGATGAGAGTATCGAAGAATGTCTCTTCATCATGCACGAGTTCGGCTTCCGGCATCTACCGATTGTGGAAGGCAAGGAACTGAAGGGATTGGTCTCATTGCGTGACATCGTCATGCGACAGGCCGCTGAATTGGAGCGTCAGGCGCGGCGAGCGGCATCTTAGAAGCGGGCTTCCGGCTTACAGACCTCCGATTTTTTCTCAGTGTTTTTTCGCTTCTGATTTTTCTTCCCGAAGCCCCATGCCCGTTCCTATTGTCTTTTCTGCAGCAGGAGTTCGCCTTTTTTTGGCGGTAGTTTGAAGGGGAATTCGAATACTTTCCCATCCAGCCGAAGACGGAAGATGAATTCTTCTTGAGTTTTCCAGCTTCCTAACCACTTCGATTTGGTGTCGAAGAAGACCCAGCCGCTTACTTCTGGATTGGCGCGATCCAGGTGTGCGGGGCGCAGCCCTTTCGTCCCCAGGAACTCGATCATTTCGTTGGCCGACTTCTGGTATTCCTGCAGGCGCGCCTCGTAAACCTCTTTCTTTTCGGGATGATTCTTGGCTTCACGCCGGGTCTCATCGTCGAACGCATCGGCATCGGCTTGAATCTGCTGGGTGTACTCGTTGGGATCGAGTGACGTTTGCACGATTTTGTAGTGCTTCATAAACTGCAGCGTGATTTCGTCGGTCGTCGTGTCAAGGCTGGCGGCTCCACGATAGCGAATGGTCAGGAAGACTCCGAGGATGGGCCACGTGCGGTGTGAGATAACCTGTAGTTCGCGGGCGTCTACGGCGAGTGTTACGCCAGCGTCTCCTGACCAAAGTCCATAGCGGTATTTGCCGTCGTCGCCGACGGAAAAGGTGCACCCCGGCCGGTCTTCGTCCCAGCGTACGACGGGCGGCGGGGGCGTGTGTTTATCTTTCTTGCTGTTGGGCTGTGTGCTTGGCTTGCTGTCTGCATCTTTCCCCGGCGTTGCTTGCCGGGGCGAGGCTGCGACTGCAGAGAGAAAGATTGGCGAGGTGAAGATTGGCGAGGCGAGAATTGGAAAACCACAGATTACAACAGCGCGCAGGAAGCGCAGTCCGGGACGATGCCATGCAGTATTGCGCAGCCACATGAAAGTGGAGGCCTGTCTCAGTTCACCACCAGTTGGACACTCGCCACGTTGCAGGTCTGGCCGACCGGACAGCTGGTGGGATTTCCGGGCGAGGCGCCGTTCTGGTCCGTGCCCGAGAGGATGAACGTGTACGTATTGTTCGGAGTTATAAACCCATTCGGAGAATTCCTTCTTGTGCTCGAGCTGCAAGCGGGCGTGAAGACTAAACCGCCAGCAATGCCTACGAGCAACAGCGCGCCCAGCAGATGCCTGCGGCGGGAGCTGGTTGCGCCCACTCCGACGAGCGCCAGCCCGGGAAGCAAAAGCCAGATGGCATAAAAAATTCGCGGGCGCCGCAGCCCGGCTTCTTCTCCGAGAGTTGTAATGGTGAGAGTAGAGGGTTGTGGAGGGCTGCCCGCCGTGACCACCACGGTGGGAGGATTGAATGAGCAATACGGCTCCCCCACCACGACCGGAGTTATCGAGAGGCAGGAGAGGGTGACTTCTCCGGTATAGCTGGCAATCGGATCGACGGTGACGATGGTGGTTGCGATGCTGCCGGCGGTCACGGGGCTGGGAGTGGCGAGGGTCGGCGCCACTGAGAGCGAGTAATCCTCGGTGACATTCACTACGTTCAAAGTCAGCGTGAGGGGAATCGATGTGGATCCGCTGGTGCCCGTGATGGAGATGGTGTACAAGCCCGGCGGAGTTGCGCCGCTACCGGCGCCCCCGGTGGTGGTAATGGTTACGAAGGCCTGGCCCGGCGGCGTCACAGAGCCGGGGCTCACTGAGCATAATGGAGTGCCGGCGGTTTGCACCGGCGTCACCGTGCAGGGAGTGGTGTCGAAGGAAACCGGACTGTCGAAGCTTCCGACGGCGGCGACGCTGATGGTCGCAATCGAATTCTCGCCGGGATCCACTGCCGAGGGAGCGAGCGGGCTGGTTACGGTAAGGGTAAACTGCCCGTGAGCCGTGGACACAGAGGCTGCGCAGAGCAGACAGAGCAATAGAGCGAAGACGAGCGAACGCGCGAGCTGCCTGGGATTCACCATGAGGGGATTAGGACTCACTACCTTCGATTCCTCCAACGGCGCAAAAGCTGCCCGAGGCGGCGTGAAAGAATGCCGCCGGTCTTGATCAGCTAAACATGATCAGCCGATCATGATCGGACAATCAATCATCCGGCATCCGCCGTTCGTAAAAGTTTAAAGGTATACGAAAGGCTTCTTGCAGAATGCGCCAGAGAGAATCTTAGACTAGAGACGGGGATCGCGCCAACCGGCTAGAGCGTGTGAGGAAAAAAATTAGGCCGCCTCTGTGGAGGCGGCCTTGGTTTCTTGAGGGTGGGTTAGTTGACTGTCAGGGTTACTTGGGACGATTGCGAACGGTTGCTCGCATCGGTTCCCGTGATGGTGATCGTGTAGCTTCCAGAGGGGGTTGCGCCCGAGCCCGTCGTAACCGACAAGGCCGAACTCTGGGCGGAGGCTCCGGCAGAATCAGTGGCGGACACCGTGAAACTGTACTGTGTCGAAGGGGTAAGGCCTGTCACGTTCAGAGTGTTGGTGGTGGGCGACCCGATAGCGGTGCCGTTCTGATAAACGGTGTACTTAGTTACGCTACAGTTCGCACCTACGGTGGAGGCTGTCCAGTTCAGAGTAGTGGCCGTACTGGTTGTGCCCGAGGCCGCCAGTCCGGTGGGAACGGTGGGCGCAGTCGCACAGGTGGGTGGAGGCGTCGTGCTGCTGCCGCCTCCGCAAGCTGGCATCAGGAGTAGGCCGGTCAGGACCATTCCGAGAATCAGCAAGCCGAACATTTGTTTCCGGCGCGGGCGCGAGGTTGAGAAGCCCATCCCAGCCAATGACAAACCGGCGATCGGCAGCCATATAGCATAAAAGAATTTCCCGGGACGGAGCAACGAACCGCCGGGCCCAGTGGTGGTGATGGTGACGGTGGAGATAGCGCCACCTGGTGTGGGCGTTTGGGGGTTCGTACCCGTCACACTGCATCCTGGCAGCGGAGAACCAGTGCCGGTCACAGTGCAACTCAAGGTGACCGGTGAGCTGTATCCATTGAACGAGGTCAAGGTGACAGTTGAAGTGCTGGAGGCTCCGGCTGATACCGCGGCCGGTGCGGTGGCTGTGAGGGAGAAGGCGGGCTGCGCGTACTTAACCACGAAGGCATCATTGCCGCCTGCATTGGCGTTGCCCCCTGCGTAGGGGTAGGGCGCCTGAGTCGGGAAATCCGTAGAAGCGGTATTGCCAGTCACGTAGATGCTGTCGCCAGGCACATCCACAGCGATGGCTCCGAAATTGCCGGCGTCATCCTCGTCCGCCGAGCCGCCTAGGTAGGTGGAGAAGACGAGCTGCGATCCCGCCGAGTTAAGCTCGGTCACGAATGCATCCTTGCTTCCCCCGAGGCTGGGTTGCGTGGCGCTTGCCGTTGGAAAATTAGCCGAGTCTGTTTGGCCCGTGACGTAGGCGTTGTTGCTTCCGTCGACGGCGATGCTCGCTCCAAAGTCAGCCCCGCTGCCGCCAAGATAAGTGGAATACACTAGATCCGCTGCTCCGTTGCCAGCGGGGGTCAACTTGGTGACGAACGCGTCGGAGTTGCCTCCGGCGTTAGTCTTCTGATAGGACGACGACGACACTGGGAAATTGGTCGATTCTGTCAATCCAGTTATATAGGCGTTGCCTGTGGCGTCGACTGCTATGCCACCGCCAGCATCAAGGCCGCTACCGCCCAGGAATGTGGAATAGACAAAACCGTTTCCGGCAGGGTTGATGACCGTCACGAATGCATCGGAGGAACCGCCGCCGTACACAGTTTGGTACGCTCCTGTCGTGGTGTGGAAGGAGGAGTCTGAAGTTTGTCCTGTCACGAAAAGATCATCGGACGAATCTAGGGCCGCCCCTGCAACCGAGTCGCCAATGCCTCCAAGGTAGGAGGAGTAAACCAAGTCGCTGGCGCCGTTGCCCAAAGGGCTCAACTTCGAGACGAAACCGCCTCCCGCCGATGCTTGGAGGGGGCTCGCCGTCGTGGGGAAATTTGTTGAAGATGTTGCTCCGACGGCGTACACGTTCCCGCCGCTATCCAAGGCCATGCCAAGTGCTGCGTCGGCACCATTGCCGCCCAGATATGTGCTGTATACGATACCGCCGGTGGGGTTGAGCTTAGATACAAAGGCGTTGCCGGTTGCGCCAATCGCAAGTGCGGTTTGAAACGCCCCGGTAGTGTGGGGGAAGTTACTTGATGTTGTCGCGCCGACCACAAACGCATCGCCGGAAGAGTTCACTGCGATGCCATTGCCGTTATCGTTGCCGCTCCCGCCAATGTAGACGGAGTAGATGAGGCCCGACCCATCTGCCTTGATCTTGGTGACGAAGACGTTCGTAACGCCGACAAGTTTGTTGGTGCTAGAAAAGCCCGGGAAATTTGCTGACTGCGTGTTTCCCGTCACGTAGGCGTTGCCGCCGCTGTCAAAGGTGATGGCCTCGCCTTCATCGTCGCCGCTGCCGCCTAGGTACGTTGAGTATTCATAGCTGACGGAGGGATCGATTACCAGTTCGCGGTTGTGATCGTAGTTGCCCAGGTCGAAGCTGACCTGGTTGTTGGCTTTCAGGATGAATTGCGCGTCGATGGGTTGGCGCGCGCCGTTTTGTTCCTGATAGGCGACCGGCTTGTGGAGTAGAACCTCGCCTGCGGCGGAAGAGACTACGAGGTTGCCGGAGTCATCCGTCTTGATATTTTGCACGCCGGTGAAATGGAAGCCGATGGGCGCGGGATTGGCTCCTGCAGCGACTACGAAGTCGAACTCAACTTGACGCTGTGCGCCGTGAAAGGCGAGGTTTATGCCGGGATAAACGTCCTGGTAAGAGACGCGGGCGTAGTGCGCCACATCTGTTTGCCACTTGCTGGGGTCGTTGCCGATGAAGTAATTGCTCTTGCCCGGCAATTGGCCGCTGGCCGAAATCTTGGCCTGCGCATTGCCGCCTGCGAGTTGCATGCGGACTGCGGCAGTGGACTCCTGAGTGTTGCTCTGTTTGGGAAGATTATTTGCTCGTAGTTGCGTTCCGCTGCGGATGGTCGAGATTTTGCTCGCAGCAGATGCGGAATGAAGCGAGAAGACGGCATCGTTCGCGGTGAGGAACAAAGTGTATCCGTTGCCTCGCGCCATGTACTCGACCTGAGCGTCAGTCTGGCCTTTATTCTCTTCAAAGGCCAAGGGAAGAGCGGCGAAGTGGGCCTGAACGCGGCCACGTGCGGCGGGCGTAACGGGTTGAGACGCGCGAATGCCCTTGGCGGACGCGACCGTATGCCGACTGGCCGGAGAAAAGGCGAGCAATGCTATGGCAACGACGGCTAGAACCGGGACGGTGCAGAGAGCACAGACCCATCCTCTGGGAGCAGATGGTCTTAACAAGGTGATCCTCCTAATGAACACACGCTAGTGATGACACGATGAAACCCTGGTCGGGGGAAAAGCACTCGGCCGGGGCCGTTGATCTTGAATTTTGTTGTTGAATTCTGATCCGAAGGTAGTGTGACCGATCATTCATTTGACCTAGGATTCGGGCAACTCAGGATTCGTTTGACTCGGAAATTAGGCGTACTTAATTAAAGTGCCGATCAGATTGCAATTTTCTGCGCTTAATCGCGAGTATGGTCTGCAACCCCAAGGTTGTCAACGTAATCGAGGATAGCAATTTAGGTACTGGTTACTGCAAGTTACCAAAGTTCCGTGTGCAGTCCAGGGACGAAATGCGCTGAATTGGGACGGGATGCTGGGTGTCACTGTTCGTCCTGCAGAAGTTCAGGCGACGGCAGGGTTCCGCTCTCCACTTGCTTCTGGCGCGCGGCGCGGTGTTCGTTATCGATGCGGACGGAGGTTTCGAGTTCCTTTTTGCCTTCTTCTTTGCGGCCCAAGTGAATCAGGATCTGGCCGCGCACGTAATGAATGTCAGTGCGATCAGGGTCGAGTTTGCCCGCCGAATCAATTGCGGTCAGCGCCTGCGCATACTTTTCTTCGCGCTGACAGGCCTTGGCCAGGCCCAGGTAGGAATGGATCAGATGGGGATCGAGGCGAATTGCCTGGCGGTAGCTCTTCTCAGCGTCGCTGTCTTGCTGGAGGAGCGAGTAGACGTCGCCGAGTTCGTCGTAGTTGAGAGCTAGATCGGGTTCAACCGTCGCGTCTTTCAGAAACTCGTCGCGGGCGTGCTCGTAGTCCTGTTTTTTCAAATAAGTGAGACCCAGGTTGAAGTGAACGAAAGTCAGCGTGGGATTGGCTTCGGCAGCAGCCTGGAAATCGGCGAGAGCCAGGTCGTATTGTTCGAGATTGAGGTGGGCTTTGCCCATGAAGAGATGAAACTCGGGCGAACCTTCGCCGGCCTTGATGAATTGGAGCGTGGCCTTTTCATCTAACTCTTTTCGCCCGGCGCGGTGAGCGGCGATGGAGAGCACGTAGAGATAACTTAATTGGGTGGATTCCTGCGCCCAGAGCGGCTCTAAGGTGTTAGCGGCGTCGGCCCAGCGTTCGGCGAAAAAATAGCAGAGGCCCAGAAGGTGGCGTGGCTGAAGAGTTTCCGGCTGATCGCGCACTACGGACTCAAACGCCGGAATAGCTTTGAGAAATTCACTTTGCTTGAAATAGGCGAGGCCGATGTTCAGCCGGATTCCCGGCTCGTTCGGCAGGAGGTGCTCGGCTTTGCGCAGCATCTCGAGAGCTTTTGGCCATTGCTTGCGGCGCATACAGACGACGCCGAGATTTGCGAATGCGGCGCCGGATTGCGGATTCAAGGCCAGCACTCGGCGGAAGTCTCTTTCTGCTTCATCCAGTTGGTTGTGCTTGAGCGCGTCCTGTCCCGCTAGAAAAAGTCTAGCGGGATCTGCAGATGCTTCAGATGAGGCTACTGGCGCAGCATTTCGAGACTGGGTTGCAGTTGCGGGCGAAGAGTCTTGCGGCGACATTGCTGCGGCCGAGCTGGCCAGCAACAGGCAGGCCACAACTCCCGATCGGATGCGCGCGCTTGACACTCGTCTCATTCCTCTGATGTAGTGTCCGCCAACCTCCGCATTGAATTCAAGCGCGAGGGCTCGGCGGTATTTCAAGGCAGGGCATCGATGGTCACGATTCGCGATGTGGCGAAAGAGAGCGGTTTCTCATCGACGACGGTGTCGATCGTGCTGAACGACGCACCGCTGGCGCGCTACATTCCGCCGGTGACGAAAAAGCGCATCGAGAAGGCCGCAGAGAAGTTGGGCTATCGTCCCAACCAGTTTGCCCGCTCGTTGCGCAGCAAACGCAGCCACACGGTCGGCGTGATGGTCTTCGACATGACCGATCCGTACTGCACGCTGGTGCTGCGCGGCATCGAGAACACGCTCTACCAGGCTTCTTATCTGCCGATTCTCACCGATGTACACAACGAGCGCAACCGCTTCGAGCGTTACCTCGAGATGCTGCTCGACCGCCGCATCGAGGGGTTGGTGGTTCTTGCCAACTGGCTTTTTCTAGACCTCAATCTGCTCGCCGATCTGGAAAAGAGCAGCATCCCGACCACTCTGATCGCGCATGAACTCAAAGGGGATTCGATGAGTTCGGTGATTGTGGACAATGAGGTCGGGGGATATATGGCGCTCGAACATCTGCATGCTTTCGGCCATCGCAAGATTGCTTTTATCCGCGGGCCGAAGACTTTGGCGGACAGTTCTCCGCGTTGGCGCGGCATTCGCAAATGCGCCAAGGCATGCGGCCTTGAACTCGATGCTCGCCTGGTGGTGGACTTGCCCGAGTCACGCGATCCGCTTTCGAGTTTTGAGATGGGGCAGAGGCTGACCGAGAATCTGATCAAGCAGAAGCGCCAGTTCACGGCCTTGCTGGCTTTCGACGACGTGACTGCATACGGCGCCATCCGCGGCTTGGCTAAGGCCGGCCTGCGCGTGCCGGACGACTGCTCGGTGATCGGATTCGATGATGTGGCTGCCTCGTCGCTCTGCACCCCGCCGCTCACCACCGTGCGCCAGCCCATGGAAGCGATGGGCGCGGACGCAGTGGGCATTGTTCTCGAGGGCATTAACTGCGTGCTCGAGAAACGCGAGGTCACGGCTCATCATCGCAAGGTCGCGCCGGAATTGGTGGTGCGGGAGTCTACGCGAAGGCTCGGTTAGGTTGTTCGTCGCGCGGTGGAAATCGATTTTTTGCATATCTGGGATTTGATCCGACCGTACGCCGCGTTTTTTACTTGACACAAGATAGCCAATAAAAGCACTATTCATACGTTTTAATAAACCAAAAGTGGGCGTTGGGTTCGTCCTGACATCTGGGCTGTTAAATAAATTGTTCGTCATCGCGGATGTCCTAGCCGGGCGAATGCTTCTGTGGGGATGCGCGAGCCGTCAGCGCATCGGGAGAAAATTTAGTCATGAAATTTCATCGTAAGCTCGTGCGAATCGCACTATTGCTGCTGACTTGCTGCACGGCGGGGTGGGCGCAAGATACCGCCTCGATCACGGGAACTGTCACCGACTCGAGCGGCGCGGCTATCGCTAAGGCTCAGGTGACGATCAGCAACACGGAGCATGGCGTCACCCGCACCGCGCCCACGAATGACAGTGGGGAGTATCTGTTCGCCGCGCTGCCGATTGGTTCTTACGATTTGACGGTTGCAGCCGAAGGATTCAAGAAGTTCCAGGCGAAGAATGTCGTTCTGCGCGTGGCAGAAAAAGCGCGCGTGAACGTTCCGCTGCAAGTGGGTACGATCAGCACCGAGGTGGTCGTCGAGGGCGCGGAAGTGGCGCAGGTCGAAACTCAATCTTCGGATTTGGGTAGCGTGGTCACTGGCAGGGAAATTACACAGCTTGAACTGAACGGACGCGATTTTACATCGCTCGTTGGACTGTCGCCGGGCGTTACGAATCAATCTGGCCAGGACGAAGGCGGCGAGGGCGCGACTACGGTGGCCTTCAGCGTCAACGGCGGTCGCACTGAGTACAACAACTTCGAACTCGATGGCGGCGACATGTTGGATAACGGGAGCAACACGACGCTCAACGTTTACCCCAGCATCGATGCGATTGCGGAGTTCAAGGTGCTGACCTCCGATTACGGCGCGCAATATGGCAAGAACGGCTCGGGAACAGTGGAAGTCGAGGTCAAGTCGGGCACGAGTCAATTCCACGGCGACCTGTACGAATTTGTGCGCAACGACGATTTCAACGCGACTCAATTTCCCTCGACCTCGGTCCCGGAGTACAAAAAGAACGACTTCGGCGGAACGATAGGAGGGCCGGTTTATATTCCGGGCCACTACAACGCGAACCGGCAGAAAACGTTCTTTTTTTATTCGGAGGAATTTCGCCGCGACTTGATCCCGGCGAATTTCTTTTCGACAACTCCGGTTCCGACGATCGCAGATCGTTCGGGAAACTTTTCCGATCAGTGTTCGGTTCCGGGCAACGCAGAGTGCCCGGTCGTTCCTCAGTTTATCAATGGCGTCGCGCAACCCTCGGGAACGAACCCAGGGGACGTGGGACAACCATTCGTCGGCGATCAGGTGCCCATCTCGGACTCTGCGATTGCCTCCGCTCTTACCGCGATGATCCCACAGCCAAATTCCTCATCCGGAAATCTGGGCAGCACATTTGACCAATGGTATGCGTCTCCGACGCTTCCGACGCACTGGCGTCAGGAACTTTTCAAGATCGATCACAACATCACCGACAAAGTTCGCGCCAGCTTCCACTACATTCACGACTCGTGGCAACAGCAGTATCCGGTTCCGTTGTGGACCGACGGTACCAGTTTCCCCAGCATTCAGACAGGTTTCAAGAATCCCGGCGTCAGCATGGTGGCGCGGCTTACGGCTACAGTGACTCCCACGTTGCTCAATGAATTCGTCGCCAGCTACACCACCGATCACATTTCGACGACCCTGACTGGTCCCTGGCAGCGCGGCACCGCGTTTGGCAATCTCGGCCTGTATGACAATGGCTTTGGTTTTAGCGCCCCTGAAGTGCCCGGCATCGGCCTTGTCGACAGCCTGTACGATTTCGCCGAGGACCCCGGTTACGTGCCAGAAGGCCCGATCAATTCGAATCCCACGCTCGGTTTTCGCGACAATGTCACCAAGGTTGTCGGCACCCATAACCTGCAGTTCGGCTTCTCGTTTGTGGATGCCCACAAGAACGAGCTGCCGCAGCCGCCAACGGGCGCGAACGGCATTTTAGGTTTCGCCAACGGGAGTAACGGCTCGCAAAATTCCACGGGCAACGCTTACGCCGATTTGCTTCTGGGGAATATAACCAGCTTCACGCAGCAGCAACTGCAGCTGAAGATGCATAATTTCTACAAAATCTACGAGCCGTATTTTCAGGATGACTGGCATGCTACGCGCCGTCTGACGCTGAATTTGGGAATACGTTTCAGTTTCTATGGAACGTACCGCGAGCTGAACAATCTGGCTTTTAATTTCGACCCGGAGCGTTTCGTTACGGGGAACAGCGGCGTGGATACCAACGGCAACGTAACTGGATCGGCTCCCGGCAACCCGCTTTTTAACGCGACCTCCACCGATCCATATAATGGCTGGGTGCAGTGCGGAGTTACGGTTGGATCGCCCAAGGGTTGCATGAACAACCACTGGCTAAACCCTGCACCGCGCGTGGGATTTGCATTCGATCCGTTCGGCGATGGGAAGTGGGCCTTCCGCGGCGGCTACGGCATCTTCTACGAACACATGAACGGCAACGAGTCGAATACCGACTTGCTGGAACCCTACGACAACAAGACTCAGACTACGACCGTCACCAATAACTCGGCGGGCAATCTATCTGGTTATCCCAGCCTGAATCCCAGCCTGCTGGGTGCGGGTGCGCCGCCGATTATTGTTGGGTCGATTCCGACCAAGGCCAAGTGGCCCTACATGCAAGAGTGGCACTTGGATGTTCAGCACGAGATCGCGAAGGGCACAGTGGCCACGCTTTCTTATGTTGGAACGGTTGGGGTTCATCTGACTCGCGCTTATGAGTTGAATCAGATTCTTCCGGCATCGCTACAACCTGGGGGAAATCCTTATAGTCCTGGGCAGGCGATTGGCGCTGGTCCGCTGGGAGTGAATCCCATTGTGCCGGGTACAACTTACGATTGCAGTTGGGGCGCGGGCAACGACCAGCCGGGCGTAAATGTTGACGCCTATGGCGTTCCGATGAACGCGACGACTTCCTACGGCACCACCGTTCCCTACACGCCCGGTGTGGCTGGCGGACCGCCGTCGGGCGCGGCCGTTAATTTGTCGGTGGCTTGCGGCAACAGCCCGAATGCATTCCGGCCGTATCTGGGATACGGCAGCATCGGGCGCAAGGACCAGACGGGTTCCTCCAATTACAACGCGCTGGAAGCTTCAGTGCGGCGCAGCATTGGCGGGCTGCAACTTAACTTCGCCTATACCTATAGCCACTCGATCGACGATACATCCTCGGCCAATGACGTTGGGTTGATCAACAGCTACGCGCTCAACACCTTTCGCGCCAGCTCCAACTTTGATCAACGGCACACCCTCACTTTTGCCTACGTTTACGATTTGCCACTGTTTAAGAATCCAGGCCTGGCGCATAGGTTGCTGGGAGGCTGGCAGTGGACGGGCATCACGCTGCTTCAGAGCGGCACCCCGTTCAGTGTGTACAACAGAGGCAACGGCGTGATTGCGCCTGCCGATAACGCGGGCGTGGGCAATCTCGATTCTCAAATCGACAATCTAGGCAGCCTGAGCGCTGGGTCCTATCCAGATCTTGTCGGCAATCCCAGAGCAGGCGTCCAGGGCGGTCCCGACTATGGTTATGGCCCGCTGCTCTATAATCCCGCGGTGTTTGTGGCACCCACCGGCCTGACGTTCGGTGACGCCGGGAGAAATATTTTGAATAATCCGTGGCGGACGAATTTCGATATGGCGTTGATCAAACACTTTGCCATCACGGAGAGCAAATATTTTGAATTCCGGGCTGAAGCGTTCAATGTGTTCAATCACACGGAATTTAGCTGGTTAGGCGGTGATGGAGGATCGGCTGGCGATAACTCCGGACAGGGGAATGCCGACAGCGTCGTAGGCTGCTATGGAGGCGCCAACAACTCGGCGGGCGATCCTTCGTGCTTGCCGAGCGCGACGGGCTTTCTTCGTCCAGGGGCTGCGCACGCGGCGCGCATTCTTCAGTTAGCCGGGAAGTTTATTTTCTAGGGCACCGTCACCTGCTGCCGTGCCGTCACGGTTTGCAGGGCGTGTTCCAGGTCGGCGATCAGATCGTCGGCATTCTCGATTCCGACCGAGAGCCTGATCATCTGTTCGGTGACGCCCATCTTGGCGCGATCTTCAGCTGGAACCATGGCATGCGACGTCAGCACGGGAATCGAGACCAGGGACTCAACGCTGCCCAAGCTGGGGGCCAGCGTGAACAGGCGCATGGCCTCGGTCGCGCGGCGCGCGTCTTCGCCCGTGCCCTCTACCTCAAAGGTGACGATTCCGCCGCCACCGCTCATCTGCTGGCGCGCCACAGCATACTGCGGATGGCTCGCTAGAAACGGATAATGCACGCTGCGCACCTTGGCATGTTCAGACAAGAACTCCGCTACTCGTAGCGCGTTTTCATTCTGCCGCGCCACGCGTACTGCCAGCGTCTTCAGTCCGCGTATGAGCGTCCACGACGCGTGAGGATCCAGGCAATTGCCCAGCGTTGTACGCGTCTCCCAGATTCTTTCAATCAATTCATGGCGTCCGGCAACCACGCCGCAAATCAGATCGGAATGCCCGGCGAGGTATTTCGTTCCCGAATGCATGACGAGGTCGATGCCGAACTCCGCTGGATGCTGGTTGATGGGCGTGCCGAATGTGGCGTCGATCATGCTGAGCAGATTGTGTTGCTTTGCAATCACTGCCACTTTCTTGAGGTCAACAACGCGCAGAGTTGGATTCGTTGGCGACTCCAGATAGAGCAACTTTGTGTTCGGACGAATGGCTCGCGCGTGCTGATCGTATTCCGTGGTGTCGACAAATGTGGTCTCAATTCCCAGCTTCGGCAGCCACTGCGAGAGAAACTTGTTCGCGCCGCCGTAAATATCGCGCTGCGCCACAATGTGGTCGCCACTCTTGAGAAGCGCCATGATCGTTGTGGTGATCGCGCCCATGCCCGAGGCGAAGGTGAGCGCAGATTCCATGCCTTCCAACTCCGCAATTCTCTTTTCCGCAACCGTGTTCGTCGGATTGCCGTAGCGCGTGTAAAAGTGGTCGGTATGGGTGGCGCGCAACTGCTCGTCGTTGTCGGTGACTTCAAACGTGGAAGTCTGATAGATGGGCGTCGACATCGGACCGTTCTTCTTTTCCAGATCCGCCGCGCCGCGCACCGCTTGGGTTTCGGGATGGTGTTTTTGCCTTTTCATGAACGCCTCGTTCCTACAGACTAATTGCGCAGGGGCACTGCTGCAAGCTAAGCGCCGCACACCGTTTATAATTCCGCATCCATGGATCTCGGGTTGAAAAATCGTGTCGCGCTGGTGGCTGCGTCGAGCCAAGGGATTGGCCGGGCCACCGCGGAAGCGTTTGCCGCCGAGGGTTGCCGCGTCGCCATGTGTGCCCGGAACGAGCAGGCCCTGCAGTCCGCCGCGGAGAAGATCAGAAAGCAATATAGCGCTGAGGTTCTTGCTCAGGCATTCGACGTCACCGACGCTGGGGCCGTTAAACAGTTTGTCGCGGAGGTGGCAGAGAAGTTTGGCGGCGTTGACATTTGTGTGACCAACGCCGGAGGCCCACCAGCTAAGGGTTTTCTTGCCGCCACTCTCGAAGAATGGCAACACGCGCTGGATACGAACTTCCTGAGCACGGTCTATTTCGCACGTGAAGTCATCCCGCATATGCAGCGGAAACACTGGGGCCGCATCATCACGCTTACATCGATTACGACCAAACAGCCGGTGACCGATCTTGTCTTGTCGAATGCGGTACGCGCCGCGGTAGTCGGCTTGGTCAAAAGTCTGGCCAATGAGTTTGGCAAAGATGGAATCCTGGTGAACAACGTTGGCCCTGGTTTCACAGCTACAGACCGGCTCAAGGAATTAGCGAAGGCCAGCGGTTCTTCTTCAGGGAAAGGTGAGCGAGAGATTTTCGACGCGTGGGCGGCCGATACTCCGCTGAAGCGCCTTGGTGATCCGCGCGAAGTGGCCGAGACCATCGTCTGGCTTGCGTCGGAGCGCGCTTCCTATATAACGGGCCAGACGGTTCTCGTCGACGGCGGCATGTATAAAGGCTTATAGGTTGTCAGAGACGGAATTCGATTATGAAACAGCTTGTTCCATTATTGTTCTTACTAGCCTGTGTCGTGGCCGGTTTGTCATCTCTTGCCGTCGCGCAGGCACGTCCGTTTCCCGGACCGGACGTTCAGCAGATCTATCAGCGACTTCTTCCAGAGATTGAAAAGATCCCGGCTTTCGATCACCACGCGCATCCGGGTTTTTCTGACGATCCCGATGTTGACGCGATGGCCTCGGCTCCTGACACCAATCTTCCTGTGCGCACGCGCGACGATAATCCTGAGTTGATTGCCGCAGCCAAGGCTCTGTTCGGGTATCCGTATGATGATCTCTCACCCGAACACGGCAAGTGGCTGGTCGTGAAAAAGGCGGAGTTGAAAAGGCAGTATCCCGGCACCGCCTACTTCGACATGATTCTCGACAAGATCAATACTGAGAGTTCGGTCGCGAACCGCGCGATGATGGCTGATTACCTCGACTCCAAGCGGTTCCCGTGGGTGTTTTTCGCCGACTCTTTTATGTGGCCTTTCAACAACGAGCGCGAGAGCGCGCGCAATCCGGATGAAGCAGTCTACATCCCGCTACAGGAGAAGATGCTGCACCGCTGGATGCAGCAGGAGGACACAACTAAGCTTCCCGCCAAGTTGAGCGAGTACTTGGATTTTATCGTCCGCGTGCTGGAAACTAACCAGAAAAAAGGTGGGATCGCCATGAAGTTTGAAGTGGCGTATTTCCGTCCTACGATATTCTCGGATCCAACGCGCGAGCAAGCCGAAGACATTTATAAGCGATACGCTTCTGGCGGCGTTCCCAGCGAAAAAGAATATCGAGCTTTTCAGGATTACATCTTTCGTTTTCTGGTGAATCAGGGTGGACGCCTGAACCTTCCCGTGCACATTCACACCGCGGCGGGCATCGGGAATTACTTCAACTTCACTGAAAGCAACGTCATGAATCTGGAGAGCGTGGTGCGCGACCCGCGTTACCGGGGCACCACGTTCGTCATGATCCACGGCGGCTACCCGCTGGAGCGGGAAGCTATCTGGCTCGCCTCGATGAAGAATGTTTATCTCGATTCCTCGCTCGGCGAGCTCGTGCAATATCCTTCGGCGTTCAAAGACACGCTCAAGATGTGGCTGGAAACCTTCCCCGACAAGATCACTTTCGGCACGGACGCTTTCCCGTACAATGAAGTTCTGGGCGCGGAAGAAAGCTACTGGCTGGGAGCGAAATCATCGCGAATGGCGCTGGCCGCGGCGCTGGCCGAGATGATCTCGGAAAACGAAATCGGCGAAACTCGCGCCCTGGAACTTGCCCATGGCTACCTGCATGACAATGCCGTGAAGCTCTATGGAGGCAAGGTCCACTGAAACCGAGGCTTCTTATCAGAAGCCGGGAGTGACTTTCATGGCTAAGAAAGTGAAAACTAAAGCCGCAGTTGCTGGAAAAATAAGAAACGCGAAATCTCATTCCCGCGCTCAACGCGCCGTTACCGAACATGCGGCTAGCGAGCATGTGCCCCAACACATTCCCTGGCACACCATTCCTCTTGAAGCGCTGAACCCGCTCTTGCAGCGGCAGTTCGTTGTCGGCCAGGAGATTATGGTGGCGCGCGTGCTGCTGAAGAAAGGATGCATCGTCCCCGAGCACAGCCACCATAATGAACAACTCACTTACATTCTGGACGGGGCGCTAAAGTTCTGGATCGACGGTCGGGAAATCGTCGTGCACGCCGGCGAAGTGCTGTGCATTCCCGCGCACATGCCGCACAAAGCTGAGGCTCTCGAAGACACGGTTGATCTAGATGTGTTCAATCCTCCGCGCGCCGATTGGATCAACAAGACCGACCAATATCTGCGCGGCCAGAAATAGCAATTCATCTCATCCATGTCTTCTTCCACCACTTCTGAGAAGAGTTCACAACCCAGGCAGACCACGTTTCGTTTTCGTTGCATCGGCTGCGGCGCGATTACCGGCTCAGCCGCGCAAAACTTTCGGTGCTCGGACTGCGGCAACCTGCTTGAAATCACTGATTCATCCTGGAATTCGTGCAACCCCATTGCGCTGAAATCGCTGTGGCGGGAACGGCGTACCTTGAATGAATCTCTCGATTTGAGCGGCGTGTGGCGATTCCGTGAACTTCTGCCCGTGCCTCAGGCGGAGGAAAGCGTAGTCACTTTGCGCGAGGGCAACACTCCGCTCTACGAGCTTCCGCAATCTTCTCGGGCGACTGGCATTGCGAGCTTGTATGCCAAGCACCAAGGCATGAATCCCACCGGCTCGTTCAAGGACGCCGGCATGACTGTCGCCGCAACTTTTGCGCGCCAAGCCGGGTACCGCTGGGTAGCTTGCGCTTCTACCGGCAACACGTCCGCATCGATGGCTGCTTACGCTGCGCGAGGCGGCATGCGGAGCTTGGTTCTCGTGCCCGAAGGCAAGATTTCCTGGAGCAAACTATCTCAAGCACTTGATTACGGTGCGCTCACCTGCCAACTTCGCACTGATTTCGACGGATGCCTCCGGCTGCTGCAAGAGTTGGTCCAGCGCGCGCCGGTTTATCAGTTGAACTCGATCAACCCGTTTCGATTGGAAGGGCAGAAAACTCTCGCGCTCGAATTGCTGGAGCAACTCGATTGGCAGCCTCCTGACCACATCATCGTGCCAGGTGGCAACCTCGGCAATAGCTCCGCGATTGGCAAAGCGTTGCTTGAAATGTTGGAGATCGGACTGATCTCGCGCCTGCCGAAGTTGTCCGTCGTTCAAGCCGAGGGCGCAAACGCTCTGGTTCGCACTCTGCGCGAAGCGAGTGGCAAACGTCTGGTTAGCGTGCAAGCCGAGACGCGGGCTACGGCGATCCGCATCGGCAACCCCGCGTCGTGGGAAAAAGCTGTAAAGGTTCTTCAGGTCACGGGCGGCGCTTGCGAGCAGGTGAGCGAACTTGAGATCGCGCAAGCCAAAGCCGAAATCGGAGCCGAAGGGATTGGCTGCGAGCCGGCCTCTGCCGTCACCCTCGCCGGTTTGAAAAAATTGCTGCGGGCGGGCTTCGTGAAGCCAGACGAAACTGTGGTCCTGGTTCTCACCGGAAACCTGCTAAAAGATCCTGACTTCACCATGGCATTTCACCGCGGCGATCTTTTTCGCGGCACCGCTCAGGAGCAGGAAAGTCTCAAGCTGAATTTGTTTCGTCATCCTCCGGTCGTCATTGATGCCACCTTGGACGCCGTGATTAAGACTTTGGAACAAGCGGAGAAATCCTACCCAACAGACTCGAATGCGTAAGAAAAAGACCAGTGCCCGTCCGGCTGCGCTGCACTTAGCTCTCCCGGCCACATCCGCCAATCTGGGCCCGGCATTCGATGCCGCTGCGTTAGCAATGGATCTCTACATCACAATCGATGCCCGACCTGCTCCCATCTTTTCTATCAGGGCTACCGGACGCGACCAGGAAATCTGCCAGCGCCTCGAGAATCATCTTATCCTTACTACTTACAGCGAGATTCTCGCAGCGCAGGGAGCGGACGTCACTCCGCTATCCCTTCGGATTAAGAACGACATTCCCATTGGCAAGGGCTGCGGTTCTTCGGCCGCGGCTCGCCTGGCCGGGATCGCCCTGGCCAACCACTTCGGCCGTTTGCGATGGAGCGATGCGCAAATCATAGGGGAAGCTTCCCGCCGCGAGCACCATCCGGATAATGCATCCGCCTGCTGGATGGGCGGTCTGACGATTGCCCGCATGTTCGGCGAAGCCGAGGCGCAGGTAGTCTGCATTCGTCCGAAAGGGAAGTGGCCGCTGCTGCTTGCCATCCCCGACGAGGCCTTGTCTACCGAAGAAGCTCGCCGCGTGCTGCCCGCCCACTATTCTCGTGCCGATGTCGTGGCTAATATCCAGAACTCGATGCTTCTGCAGGCTGCCTTTACACAGGGCCGTTACGACTTGCTGTCCGCCGCACTGGAAGATCGCATTCATCAGCCTTACCGCGCCGCACTCTGTCCGTTGCTACCATGTCTGCAAGAATTAACCGGGAAACCGGGCGTGCTCGGAGTAGCGCTGAGTGGTGCGGGACCATCGGTCATCGTTTTCATCGACCCCCGCTCTGCTGCGCAGAAAACAAGAAAGCTCATTGCCGCCCATCTCTCGCGTGGCGGAAATCGCGCCGAGTTGTTACCCACCTCCATCGCACTACGCGGCGCCCGAGGCTGATGGTTGCAGTTCTGCCAAAGATTTCGGCACACCAAAGTGCCATTTACCGAAATAGTTAGTTCACGATATGTTGGGCCTTCCCCCCGCAACCGAAACTTATCCATCCCCCCAGTGTTTGTTGGACCATACAGGTCGCCTCTTCGGAAGTTCACGCTGAGTTTGTTTGGGGATGGTAAGGATGAAGCCGAAAATGCAGGCTCATGCCCAGCTATGGGACATCGTCCCACCACAAGGTGCGCATGGAAGTATTATCTCAACTGAGGTTGAGGAGGAAATCCATCATTTCCTGGAGGCGGTTAAGTCCTATCCCTCGCGCGCCGCGAAAGAACCCGGTATAACCTTTCAGCAACACCTCGGCAGCATTTTCGCGCTCGGCCAGGATAGAGCGGAAGTTGATCGACGCTATCCCCGCTCGCGCCGGCACTGATTCAATCGCGCACTCAACTTACATACTGGCTGGCGGAATGATTCCATTCATGCGCAGATACTCCACCATTTGTCCGTAGTGGTCGAAACAATGGGCGGAGACGCTGGTCGCCAACCCTAGTCGCGTCACCGTTCCTTCTCCGAAAGGGCTCTTTATGGGCTCCACGAGATTCTTCTCGCTGATGGTCTGGACCGCCTTATGCACGTATACGAACGATGCTTTCAGGTAGTCAATGATCTGCGCTTTAGTCTTGATTGACGGCGGGCCGGATTCGTCGCCCACATCCACGGGAACCTTTTCGCCCAGAATTGCCGCTCCAAAGATGTAATTCACCGCGGCTACGTGTTTTATCTGCTCGCCGAAGGTTCGCACACCTTTGAATTCGCCACTGCTCGGGGCGAATCCGAATTTGTCCTCGGGCATCGCCTCCGCTGCGGGAACAAACTCATGCTCGACATTCATGACGGTGCGGTCGAGCACTTGCGCAACGGATCGATGCTCGTCCTTGCTCATCTTGTCCTGTGCCCCAGCAACCGCCGCCAGAGCGAGCGCGGCAAACGCTAGTGCGCTAAGCTTTTTTCTCATCGCAATTCTCCATTTTAGATCGACACACGAAAGATCGACACATGAAAGATAAGATTCTGTGTTCGTGGCCGGCCTCTATCTTAAAGGCTCTGCTCCAGGACTCGCCGCGCCAAACGGCCATTCCCGGCTTCTCCACGCTCGAATCATGTAGATCACAAGGCCCGCCAACAATATCACGGCTGCGTAACGTACTTCCTTCTGCCAGTTCTCGCGATTGAACAGGATGAAGAGAAATCCCGCGATCGCCACCAGCGCCGGCAGCGGATACAACCACATGCGAAACGGACGCGGTAAGTCCGGCTGCCGCACTCGCAGCACAATCAAACCCACCGCCTGCACGAGAAATTGCAGCACAAGCCGAATGACCACTAACGCCGCGATCGCGTCTCTCAGCCTCAGAAAGCAGAATGCCGCCGCTACAGCTCCCAGCGCCAGCAGCGAAACATAAGGAAAGCGGTACACCGGATGGACCTTGGCGAATGCCCGGAAATAGTTCCCGTCCAATGCGGCTGCGTACGGAACGCGCGAATACCCTAGCATTAGCGAGAAGACCGAGGCAAACGCGGCCACAATTATTAGTCCCGTGACTAAGCGCGCGGCCCAAGGCCCGTAAATCCTCTGCATAAACAATGACACAACGTACAAGCCGTTGTTGTTATGCCCAGCCTGCAGCATTTCCCGCCAGGGAATTACGCCGAGGATGCACAAGTTCATCATTAGGTATAGACAGGCAACGAGCAGAATGGAAAGCAGCAAGGCTCGGGGAATATTCCGCGTGGGATCTTTTATTTCATCGCCGAGGTAGCAAACATTGTAGTAGCCCCAATAGTCGTAGGTGGCTACTAAGAGTGCTCCGCCCAAGCCAGTGAAGAACTGATGCGAGAGAGTGAAGGCGCCGGGAGGAAAATCGAACGCGCGAGCTGAGTTGAAATGAGTCAGGCCGGCGAAGATGATCCATCCGATCGTGCCCATCACGCCGAGCCACAATATTGTCGAGAGTCGCGAGATCACCGTAATGCGTCGATAGAGCAGCAAGACCGTCAAGCCGCAGACGGCAATTGCCAGCGCAGTTCCGGGAGTCACAATCCAGCTCACCTGAAGCGGACCTGCGCCTGGAATGGGTAGAACCGCCGTGTGGGCTGCGTAGACCGTTTCCAAGTGAGGCCAGTAATACGCGGCGTAGCCGGCCAGCCCGATGCATCCGCTGGCAATCGAAAGCGGAGCGCTGAAGGAAATTTGCCAGATGAAGAGGAACGAAATCAGCCGTCCCCATTTTCGAGGACCATAAATCTCGCTCAAGTAGCGATACGATCCGCCCGACCCCGGGAACGCCGCGCCCAATTCTGCGGACACCAGTCCGTCGCACACCGCCAGCAGCGCGCCTGCTATCCATCCCAGCATCGCCTGCGGGCCGCCCATCGCGCTCAACACCAGCGGCATGGTAATGAACGGCCCCACGCCGATCATGTCGATCATGTTGAGCGCGGTCGCGCTGCCGAGGCCCATGCCGCGAATCAGGCTGGGAGATCCCGAATTGTTCTGCGAAGCAGTCGACATTTCGAGGAAGGACTAACAGCGAACGACCAATGACGACGACCAACGACTAACGACCGCCCTCATGTCCCGCGCTCAACAAATTCACGTAAAGCCGCACCGCGCCCGGAACTCCCGCGGGCAATTGCCGGAAGAACGCATACCCCGTGTAAATGTAAGTTCCCTTGCCGTACTGCGCGCGCAGCAGCCCGCCCTTTTGCGCGTCTTCGCCCGGATCGTGACAGCTGAGCAGCGGCTTGAAGTGATCGTCCCATTTATCCATGAAGTAGAGCCCGCGCTCCTGTACCCAGCCGTCGAAATCGTGAGCCGTGATCTCGTTCGGGTAGTGAAACACTCCATCTTGCGGCGCCAGAATTTCCACTGGAGCTTCCTCCACCGAAACCCGCGCCCGGCTCAGTTCCGCAGAGTACGGAGTGAGGTGCCCATTGTTAAAATCTGCCACGCCGGCATTGTATTGCACGACCAGCGTTCCACCGGCAGCAACGAAATCGAGCAGCTTCTTGTTATTCGTGACCACATCTTTCTGCGTATCGTAGGCGCGAATCCCCAGCACAATCGTTCCGTATTGCGTGAGGTCTTCGCTCCCCAGTTTCTCCGGCGGGATCAGAGTTACGTCCATCCCCGCCTGCTTCAACACTGTGGGAATATCGTCGCCCGCGCCCATGATGTAGCCGATCTTTAGATCATGCGGTGCTTTTACGTCGACAATACTCACACGCTGTACTGCGGGCTGATAGTAGTAAAAGCTGCCGAGGTCTTCGCGCGTCACCAGCGTATAGCCCTCACTGAACTTGTTCCCATCGGCTTCGAGCACGGCGCGAACCTTTGCTCGCCCCTCCTGCAATCCGGCGGGGAAGACCTTGAACTGGAAATCGCGCTTCTCTCCGCGCCGCGGCAACTCCACTGCAAGCTGCGCCGGCTCCGAGCGCCAACCCGTCGGCAGTTCGAGGCGCAACACTCCCCGCGCCTCGTGACTGAGATTACTGATCACGCCCACGGTTACCGTTGAATTCGCGCCGTTATGCGTCGAGATTACCTGCGTCCCGGGTTCCAACGCGACCGAAAATGCAGGAACAACCGCCAGCGTACGCGCACGTTCCGCGCCGGTTTCGTCGACAAACTGCGTGACCACTGTTGCGCCGATGCTAAATCCTTTCGCCGCGCCAGCCGCACCTGCTACGGAATATTCCACGTGAGCACGCAGCACCGGAGGCGGGAAGGGAAGCGTCGCATACCTTTCATCGTCGATCTGATTGAGGCTCTCTTTCTCGGGATCGTCGCGATGCCAGTAGGGGCGCGTGTAGGCTGCATTCGTCGGTACCTGCAATCGAAAGACTCTGCGAAAGCTATCTCCCGGTTTCACGACGCGCTTTGTTTCGTCGAAGGTCGTTTCCCACTCCTTCGGTGTCTCAATCTTGATGTAATCAATCGATAGCTGATTTTTCGAGCCATTGTGAAAATTGACCGCGACCGAAAACTCCTGCCCCGGTGAAGCCATCGTCGGAGCGTCCGCTTCCTTCGCGCCGTCTTTCGAAGCCCGACCGTCGGGCTCGGTTTGTAGAGTGATGGCGGCCTCAAGATTTACGTTCAACGCTTCGTTCAGCGCGGTCTCCGCTTGTTCGTACTTTTCCTCTAGTCGCGACAGCAGGTCAGCCATCGCGGCGGCACTCAGAGTACTTTCGCTGATTTCCGCGTTTACCAAGTCCAAGTCGCCAACGGCGTCCATCAACGGCACCGCTGCCGCGGACGCGTCGTTTCCTTTCGCATCTTGGCTGGCATCGGCAACTTTGCGCGCGATCGCGAGTAACTCCTGACGCAACTGCGGAACCTTCGATTCCTCCGCCCCTAATCTCGCCGCCAGCCCCGGCAAGCTCGTGTCGATGCCGTCAAAGAAATCTTTTTCGTGTCCATCTTTATCCAGCTTTGCGGGCTCTATCGAATCCGCCAGCTTATAAAATGTAAACCGGTCTCCAGGATCCACTGTCCAGTTCGCCGCGCCCTGCGAGAGTTGGTGCCGCAAACCCTGCATTGCGAACTGCACATACGAACCACCCAGGTCCGCACTGTTCTCGCCAGTATTTAACTTGACCGTCCAGCTCGCATCCGGACAACTCATTGCCCCGAACCCGCACACATTGCCGATGTAGATCTTTTTTGCCTGCCACGGAAGAAGCCCTTGCGCAATCTGCTCGGGAAATCGCTTTGGGTCCGCCGCTGCCCGGAACGCTTCTCTCGTCAGAATTGCCGAAGCCTGGTGATGTCCGTGGCCATCGCGGTCGGTGCCCGAAAATCGCGCCACCAGCACATCCGGGCGGAAAGTTCGAATCACTCGGACCATATCTGCCAGCGCGATATCGTGCCCGCCCCATTTTGCAAAAGTTTCATCGGCACTCTTCGAGAAGCCGAAGTCGGCGACGCGCGAAAACCGCTCTTGAACGCCGTAGTACTCATCGGAGGCCAGCAGTTCTTCCGTTCGCAGAACACCCAGCACGTCCGATAAATTACTGCCAACCTTGTTCTGTCCGCCCTCGCCGCGATTCAGCGTCATCAGCAGCACGCTGTCTCCGCGACCGCGCGATTCCAGCGTCAGCATCCCGCCATCTTCGTCGTCGGGATGCGCCACGGTCTGCATCAGCCGCGCAGTCGTGCCCAGCCGCCGCAGTTCGTCGCGCAAGCCGAGGATACCTTGATCTTGCGGGAGTTCTGGAGGAGATCCTTGATAAGGAAGCTGAGGAAAATTCGTTACCCGAGTTTGAGGATTTTCAGAGGCGGCGACAGCAGGGGTCGGGTGCGCCGAACTCTTTCCAGTCGGCTGTGGTGAGCCTGCCAGAAGAACCGGAATCGCGAGCAAAAAACCTAAGAATGAAGTTCGGACGATCGGGGTTTCCAGAAAATGTTGGCCGAGCCGCATCAGTCGGCTCGCAAGTACGTTGCATCCGAGGAAGTTCACCCTACAAGGATGGGGCCAAACCCGGCTCCGACGCAAATTCTTTCCTCTCTTGCCCCGTAATTAGACTCCAGGCTAAAAGAAAGGGAGAAGCCGAGACCGGAGAAGGCAAGCAACTGAAAACTGCGAACTAAGGACTGGGTCCCTACTGCCGCCCTTCCTTCAGCGTCGCCTGACATTTACTGCCGGCGGTCAGCACTTCATTGAATGCCGTATCTTTGCGCAAATCTTTCAGCAGTGGATCCGACAACAGAGCCGAGTACGCGCAATAATTTTGCTGCACTGCTGCCTTCAGCAAACGTAAAGCGGCATCTTCTTGCCCGCAATATGCCATCAATGCCCCCACGTGATACCACGACTCCGGATCAGGTTCTGTCAACACGGAGGCCTCCGCCTCGCGCACGATCCGGTCCATGTCAGCCGGCCGCTGCGCGGCCGTGCACGCCGACAGCAACTCCCGGTGGTAAGCCGAGGACTTCGCCACACTCTTCGCGCTCTCTCGCGCTTGCGCCAGATTCCCCGCAGCCAGATATACATACGGCGTCACCCAGTTTGCCCACTCCGAGCCCGCGTCCAGGTGTACGAAATCCATTGCCTTGTCCGTCTTTCCCAGCTCCAGAAATGCCCACGCGCACGACCTGAAATTGAAGTTCCCCGGATCCAGCGAGCGCGCCGTGTTGCACTCCTGCGTCGCCCTTTCCTGCATACCCGCATAACGCAAAACGTAACTCAGCGCGAAATGTGCATCGGCGCTCTGCGGCCGCCGCCGCACCAGATCGGTCGCCGCATCATAAGCGCGGCCTAATTCGCCGCGCTGCACTCGATTCACGATTAGATTGCTGGCCGCGAGTTCGCGGTTCGGATCCAGCGCCAGCGCCCGTTCATACGCCGCATTCGACCGTTGGAACATCTCTTCCCCGCCGTTGGAGAAGGCCGAGTCATAGTAATAGCGCAGCCCCAAGGCCTCCCACGCTGGCGCATAGCTCTGGTCTTCTCCTACCACATGTTCCAGCACTGCGATCGCATCCTTATTCGGAGCGGGATCATGCGGCAGGGCTAGAGCATGCAGGTAGAGGTCATACGCCTCCTGACTCTTAGGACGTGAGGCGACGCTCAAGGATCCTCCCGCAACGCCCAGCGCCGGCAACAAGCCCTGCTGCACCTGCGTGGTCAATTGGTTTTGCAGGGAGATCAAATCATTCACCGGCGCAGTGACCGTCGCCTGCCACAGCAGTCGATCGGTGGGCACGTCGATCGCTTCCAGCGTCACGGTTAACTGTTCGCCCTGCCGCATGAAATGCCCCGTCAACAGGCGGCCTACGTGCAGTTCCTGACCCACCTTGTGCGGTTCAAGGTCCAGCGCCACGAACCGTCGCGTCACCGACGAAGGCCGAACCTCGAGTGAACGCGAATACGTCAACACGCTGGTCAACTCATCCGCCAACGCGAAGCGTAGGTAATCCACGGCAAAATCCCCGTTCACGTTTTGCAGCGGCAGCACCGCGATCGCGTTCGCCTGCTCCAGACTAGCCACGGATCGATGTTTCCACCAGTACGCTCCCACTGCCGCCAACACCGTGACTAGCAGCGCCAGCGTTCCCAGCAGCAGCCAGAGCTGCCACTTGCCGCCAGTATGTCCGAAGGTCTGGCTCGTGACCCGCAGCCTGGCTTGCTGAAATCCGCTTCTTACCTGCCCGGACTCATTTTCGCGCTTCAGTTGTTGCAGGTCGGCCTTCATCTGCGTAGCGCTTTGATACCGCTGCTTGCGGTCCTTCTCCATCGCCTTGCCGATGATGCCTTCCAGTTCCACCGGCACTTTGGGATTCAGTTCTCCCGGCGGGACGGGCTTGTCATGCAACACCGCGTCCAGCGTCATTAGCGAGTTCTTGCCCGAGAACGGCTTCTTCCCAGTCGACATTTCATACATGACCACGCCGAAGGAAAAGAGGTCGCTACGGAAATCGATGTCTTCGCTGCGCGCCTGCTCCGGCGACATGTAGATCGCGGTGCCAGGAATCACGCCGACGGCTGTTAACGACTGGTCCAGTCCCGCTCCGTCGCTGTCAGTGCCGACGTTGTGCACCAGCTTGGCCAGCCCGAAATCCAGCACCTTCGTTTGTCCGGTCGGAGTCAGGAAAATGTTTGCGGGCTTGATGTCCCGGTGCACGATTCCCTTGGCATGCGATGCCGCCAGAGCGTCCGCAACCTGGATGCTGATGTCGAGCACCTGCTCCGTCGGCAGCGCGTGGCCTGAGATGCATTGCTTCAGGCTCTCGCCCTCGAGCTTCTCCATCACGATGAAGGGATGCCCATTATTATCTTCAATGCCATGTATGGTGCAGATGTTGGGATGGTTCAGGAGAGACGCGGCCCGCGCTTCGCGGGTGAAACGTTCCAGCGATTTGGAGTCGCCGGCAAGATTTTCAGGGATGAACTTCAGGGCAACGTGGCGTCCGAGCTTCAGGTCCTCGGCTTCATACACCACTCCCATGCCACCACCGCCCAGCTTCCCTACGATGCGATAGTGGGATACAGTCTGCCCAATCATGAGAGGAGTCAGCCCCCGAACGCGGTAATGTTAGGCCCATCAGCGACTTAGGTCAACAGGTCCGTTTTGATTGTCGTCGTTCCCGAACTGACAACCACCCATTCCTTTTGTGTCCGTCAACTGGTTCTAAGTTGCCTGATGGCGACTACTATAAAGCTAGAAACCCTGAAACATCGAGGCGGTTCTGATATGGCGCGCACCTCCGGCAATGATTCTGCCCAACTGCAAGAAGCAATCCGTCGCCGCGCCACTGAACTCTTCGAGCGTAGTGGAGCGGTCGAAGGCCACGACGCCGAAAACTGGTATCAAGCCGAAGCTGAGATTCTCCGCGAAGCCAGCACCCACGCGATTCGCCGTGCGGTCGTCGTCAACGTCCGGGGCGTGGTTTACACCGGCGAATACGAATCCACTTCAGCCGACGGCTACATGCCCGGCGAATGGAAACCCGGCGATCCCGTCCCCGTTCGCCTCGCCGGCGACAAACTATTCCTCCGCCGGCCCAACGGACGCGAACTTCAAACCACGGTCGTGAAAAGAATCGGCTGAACGGCTACTCTTCCGGCCACAGCGCCGCCGACGCTCCCACCCACGCCATATTCTTGTTGTGATCCACGCCCATCATCAAACCACGACCCATGCGGATAATCGTCAGTACCGGCGTCAAGTCGTCCTGCCATATGTACATCACGCGTACTTCGGCTTTCGTCGCGCCCAGAGGCGTGTCGATCACAGGTTCAAAATGCAGGCGCTCCTGCAGGATGTATTCAGCGCGCTTCTCCGTCGGAATTGCTTCGATATCTTCTCTTGTCGGCGCAATCACTACGCCCAGCCCGGCGAAAGAATATAAAGGCTTCAGCGCGTAGTTCTGCAGGTCGTCGGGAATACTTTCAAGTCGATCGAGAAACCAAGTCTTCGGAACCGACGGATGTCGCAGATAGGGAATGGAAAACTTGCTGATCCGGAAATACCAGTTGGGATGTCCCGCCCACTCCACGTCAAGATCGTCGCGCCAATCAAATCCAAGCTTTATGTTCTTGCGCTGCAACTCGTCCACAATTGTCCGATTGTAGATTCGCCGGATCGGCACCTGAGTTCCTTTGTGTTCGTAGTAAAGCTGCGATCCTCTTTTCTTCACTGCTTGAATGTCGACCGTCTTTACTCCGAGCATCTTCTCTGTCAGAAGAAAATCCGGCAGCGTTTTCTGCTCCTGCGGATGAATCTCCATCAGGATTACGTTCTCGGGATCATGCGTGCCCACAATTGCCCGGCGCAAGAGTTCGCGATAAGACTTCTCATCAAGACCGCTCAGGAAAAAATTCAGCTTTGTGCTCCCGGAGCCCGAAGCCCGGTCTCTCAGTCCGTACACGTCGATGTAACTCTGCGCCAGCGTCACCTGATACGCGTAGAGAGAAGGGAACGCCTGCAACTCGACAAGTTTTGGCTGCAAGTTGCCGTAGGCATCTCGCACCAAACCAAAATCCACTTGCACAAACAGCGGCCGTGGAGACTCATTCGCAACTCGGAACTCCGCCGGAATTGACGCATCCGACCGCGCCCGGTATTCCGGATTCTCGACCAGTTGCCGGATCAGTTCCTTCCCGTCCTCTGCCATCCGGTCCAGCAGTGACTTGGGAAAGAAACAAGGAGTCTCCGAAAGCCGGAACTGCACATGAGTGCCGCAAGCGTCGTCGATCCGCCGCAAGAATGTCTGATATTTTTCGGGAGTGAAGCTGTCGTTGAACTGCTTTCGCAGGGAAGGAATCATCGTAGCGCCAAACAACCGCGTAGCGCCGGCGTCCCGCCGGCAGAATCCTCGTTATTCCGAGAAAGCTAGAGGTTAGTCACTCCAGAGATCCTAAAGGCTTGTCATTCGGACCCTGAGCGCAGCGAAGGGGAGGAACCTGCTGTCCGCCGACAGCGGCACGCCCCTACGCTTCCACCAGAAATTTCCCGTCCTGCATGATCTGCTCATCGTCCACCCAGATATTGAACTTTCGCCCTACCACATCGATATGGGTCGACGAATCCCATTCCGCACCCGTGTGGGCACCATAGGGATTCCCAAACGCAATGTGCACGCCAGGATATTTCTCATCCTGCAGAATCTGCCCAATCACATCTTTCAAATCAATATTCGTTCCGATGGCAAATTCGCCCACGCGGTCGCTATTCTCATCCGTGTGCGTGTACTTCCAGAAATCATCTTCCAGTTCGCGATTGTCCGAGTGCGCTTCGGTAAGCCGGTTCTTCTTCATGTGAATGATGAGCGGAGTCTCGCGCAAGCTGCCAAACTTTGCGCACAAATAATCTCCCACTACGCCGTCAATCACGAAAGTTCCATTCACCTCGCCGGGCGTAGTAAAAATCTCACCGCCTGGCAAGTTCCCCCATTTTTCCGGAGTGATAATCCCGCTGGTCTTCAACCAATGGTAATTGTGATTTAGTTCAGCGGTAAGGTCCGTTCCCGCCGCGGTCTTCGCCCGCACCCGCTGCGCCTTGCGTACCATTGCTACAACCTTCGCGCTCAGCCGGTCCACTTTCTGAAAGTCCGCGCGCATGCCTTCGAGCATGATCTGCCGGTTGATGTTGACCATGTGCGCGTGCCGGATCTTCCGCCGGTTCACCACATCGGTCATCTGCATGCGGGTGCGTAATTCGTTGCGCTGGGCCTGCACTGCAAAAATCGAAACCTGGCTGGTTTCCAAATCCTGCAGAATCTCTGCTGGCAAATCCTTCAGCGGACGCGGCGCCAGATCCTCGAGCACCCAGGCGCGGTAGGGCAAGCCGAGTTCGTCGAGTTCATGCACGATCGCGGCAGCAATCTCGAGCGTGGCCTCATCGGTGATCACGCAGACCTTCTCATTGGGCTGCACCCGTAGGCAAACCTGCACGGCATTGCGTGCGCCAACCGTGTATTCCGGATCGAACGAGATTGTGTTGTGCGAGCGCGTGCCCCAGCCTTGCCGTGGAGTCTGCGTCGGGGTCGTCGAAGGAGTCCTAGATTTGTCTGCAGGTATCGTCATTAGCCTACTTTTCTCACGGAAGCCGGTTCGTCATCCGCCAGTCCTGTCTCCGTCTCCTCAATGATGTAATCGACAACTTTCTTCAAATCTCCAGTTTCCTGATACACCTGCAACTGGCGGTCCGCGCCGCTGCCCGTTTCCAGCATGGTATGGATGTAATTCAACTCCTCGCGTGAATCGAGTTCATCCACTACGTCGTCCACAAATTCCAGGTACTCGTGGATCAAATCTTTCGCCGGCACTTCCGTCTGTTTTCCAAAATCGATCAGCTTGCCGCTCATGCCGTAGCGCGCCGCCCGCCATTTGTTCTCCATTAAAAGGGCACGCCGGTACAAACGGAATCCCTGATTTGCTGTATGCAGCTTATACAGTTTCGCCACTGTCGCCTGAATCAGCGCCGCCAGCGCAATCGTCTCGTCCGCTCGCATCGGAATGTCACACACCCGGAACTCGATCGTATTAAAGAACGGATGCGGCCGGATGTCCCACCATATTTTCTTCGCATTGTCGATGCAATTAGTCTTGATGAGCAGTTTGATGAAATTTTCGTATTCGCCCCAGCTGGGAAAATAATCCGGAATATTGGTTCGCGGAAACTTGTCGAATACCTTGCACCGGTAGGATTTCAAGCCGGTATTCATCCCGAGCCAGAACGGCGAATTCGTCGACAAGGCCAGCAAGTGTGGCAGAAAATAGCGCGCATGATTCATCATGTGGATCGCGGTCTCGCGGTCCTCGATCCCGATGTGTACATGCAGCCCGAAAATCAGATTTGCCCGCGCCACCAACTGCAGGTCTTCGACGATGTGCTTGTACCTGTCGTCGGGATAAATTTCCTGCACCCGCCAGTCGGCAAACGGATGCGTCGCTACCGACGCCAGCTTCAGCCCGTTCTCCTTGGCCAGTCGCACAATATCGCGCCGCAGCATCTTTACTTCCGCTTTAGCTTCCTTGATGTTCTTGCAGACGCCCGTCCCCACCTCGACCACGGACTGATGCATCTCCGCCTTCACGCGCTCCTGCAGGATGAGCTTGCCCTTCTCGAGGATCTCCGCCTGGATATGCGACTTCAGATCACGGGTCTCCGGATCGATGGTCTGATATTCCTCTTCAATCCCGATGCTGAAGGTAGGTTTCATAGCGTCAAGAAAAAGTTCGTCATTCCGAGCGAAGCGAGGAACCTTGGTTTCTGCCGAAAGCGCCCGTGATACGGCTGCCCGATCCTTGCGCGTTCTTTGCGCAAGGGTGGGAACCACCGGCCTAAACATTATAAATGAGTTGGGAAGCTGTTATGCGTTACGACTATTTAAGCCGCTGCGGGGTCAAGCCACCGCGGCCTCGAGGCCTGTTACGGCGGGATTCTTCGACTTCCAGCAAGCTCTTTGCCTTCACCAACCAAGTTTCCAGCACAACCGCCAATCCTGCTCGACCTCCGAACGCTCATCCAACCGGAGGAGCGCGATCGCCTCCAGCAATCGCTGCTTTCTCATCAGTGCCGAGACTTTATTTTCGAGGCGGCGCGCATGACTTACTTCAGTCATCTGAGGATTCGCTCCTGCAACTCCTACTTGGCCGTCTTGCCCCGCTTCCGGTCAGCGACCCACGCAGGCTCGGCCTTCCGGGTCTTCTTCTCGGGGCCGTTCAGAAACCCAGCCCAGCGCAACTCTTGCGCCGGATTTTCCCCGCTCAGAGCCATTTTCACAGCCATCTCCGCAACGGCATTCACAATCCAATCAAAATTCTCCTGACCGACCGACGTGATCTCTGCATCTGGCGCCGGATTCAGAAAATCAATTGCGTACGGCACTCCATCCTCTACCGCAAACTCCACCGTATTCAAGTCGTAGCCCAGCACGCGGCACAAGGTCAGAGCATCTTTCTCGATTCTGGACCGTAACGCTTCCGTAGACGGCGGAGGATTTCCCTTCACATATCGTTCATGATGCGGCGCCCGCGGATCGTACTTCATGATGTGCACTTTTTCCTGCCCCACCACATAGCAGCGGTAATATTCCTCAAACACCACGCCATGCTGCAGCGTCATGCACAAATCGCCGGTCTGGTTGTAGTGCTGAAAAAATTCTTCCGGCGAATGTACGTGATAAACATGCTTCCATCCACCGCCCGAGTAAGGCTTCAGGAAAGCAGGGAAGCCAACGTAATCAAACAGCTCCTGCCAGTTCAGCGGATAAATCAGATTCCGCATCGACTTGTCGGTCGTTCCTTCCGGATGCTTGTGATGCGGCAGGATTATCGTCGGAGGAATCGCCACGCCCAGCTTGTCCGCTAGCGCGTAATTGAAAAACTTGTCATCCGCCGTCCACCAGAAGGGATTGTTCACGACGATCGTCCCGTGCAGCACGGCATTCTTCAAATACGCCCGGTAGAACGGAATGTCCTGCGAAATGCGGTCGATGATGACGGCGTACTTCTTCGGCTCATCCATCCGGATGCCGCCAATCGAAACAAACTCCGCAGTGACATCATCCACCTTCATCGAGTTAATCTTCTCGACCAAAGCCGGCGGAAACGTATTCTCCATCCCAAACAAAATCCCAATCTTCTTCACAGTTTCATCTCCCAATAAAACCTTTCGCCTCACCGTGTCATCCTGACCGAAGTGACTGTTTCGCGAAGCGAAGCAATCACGCAGTCGAGGGACCTATTCCTCCAGCGCTCCACGATCCCCGGGAGCAGCTTGATCGACAGTGTTCGCTGGTTCGCGTTTGACGCTACCCGCATTTGCAGGTTGCAGGTCGGGGGCCGCCGGATAGGATCCTCCCAGACGAGTGTTCGCCGCCAGGGCGTTGACGATAACAATTCCGACGATTACACCCACGCTTCGCCAAAAGGCGTCTACGATGTAACCAGCGCTTCCCAGCCGCAGGCCAAAATTATCGATGAGAAACCAATGGAGTGCGGTCACCCTAAGCCCGGGGGAGAAAACTGCCACCATCAACATTTGGCAGATCAGCGGCACGGTAATGGATAGAATCCATAATGCTGTTAGCGATGTTCCCGACAGTGAACGTCCGGAGGACTTTGCCCTTCCAACGCTCCGGAAGGCGCCAATCGCCAGCAAAATCCACGGTATGAGCTCGATTATTCCCATTGAATTATCCTGGCTCCAGAAGAGTGCCGCATAATAGAACCTTGCTGACCACTGCCCGCTGCCTCAAAAATACTTCCCCGCCATCCTCTGCCACAGCGGCCAGTCATGCTTCGAATTATCCCCGTAAATATCCAGCCAGTGCGGCACCGCCTTACCATTCAAAATCGCCGACATCTTCACGTTCTGATCCAGACACATATCCCAATCCGCAGAGCCCAGCACAATTTTCATCTGCCGGTAGCGCGACAAAAACCAGTCGTCATTCTGATTGGGCAAATAATCCGGAGGACAATTGAAGTAGCAATCGTCGTCATAATACCCATCCAGAAACTGATGGATATCGAACGCCCCGCTCATGCTCACGCAATGCGTGACTACATCCGGATGCTTCAGCGCAAAATTCACCGCATGGTAAGCCCCAAAGCTGCAGCCCGTCACGGCCAGCCGCGGCGTTTGATTCTTCCAGCGTATAAACGGCACCATCTCATGCAAAATGTAGCGCTCGTACTGCAAATGCCGCAGCACCCGCACCTTGGGATGCACGCCCTTGTTGTACCAACTCTCGGTATCAACTCCATCGGGGCAAAATACCTGCAGTTCGCCGCGCTCGATTTTCGGCGCCAACACGCCAATCATCCCGCGGTCTTCATATTCGAAAAACTTTCCCATGGAGGTCGGAAACACCAGCAGCGGCGTACCCGCATTCCCAAAAACCAGAGCATCCATGTCCCGGTTCAATTCCTGGCTATAACCTTTGTGATATTCGCGATTCATTCTTTGCAGTACCTGCGACGAAGTATCTTACCTGAACCGGGGACCCTCCGGCCTAATTTTGTGCTCACCCCTAAACCGCTCTCGGCCCTCCAAAATGATATCGTGATACGAGACATGTCGTGGACGCTCCCTAAACTCGTTCCGCGCTCCGCGCCTCTCATACTGCTTATCCTAACGCTCGCCGCGGCGGTCTCATTCGCCGGAGTCGGCCATCTTGTAGCCCGCTTCAACGCGAATCAGCAGGCTCGCGGCCGCAAACTCTATGCTCAAGGTCTCGCCGAAGCGAGCGCTAGTCGCTATGACGATGCCATCGCCGCCTTCCGCGCCGCTCTTACCTGCGATCCCACCAACTCGCAATATCAGCTCAGCCTGGCCCGCGCCCTGCGCGACAGCAACGACCCGAGGCTTCTCGACGAAGCCGAGTCCTACCTGCTCGCGCTATGGCAGCGCACTCCGCAGGATGCCGCCGTGAATTTAGCTCTCGCTCGCGTCCAGGCCCACCGCGGCTCCATCGAAGATGCCACTCGTTACTACCATAACGCGATGTACGGAGTCTGGAAATCCGATTCCGACGCCAATCGCACCAAAGCCCGCATCGAACTCATCCAGTTTCTGCTGAAAAAAGACGCTCTCGACAAGGCTGAGTCAGAAATGATGGCCCTTGCCGCGGCCATGCCACCCGATGTCGCCGCGCATCTTCAGGCTGCGCAACTTTTCGAGCAGGCTCACGACTATGCCAATGCGCTCGCCCAATATCAAGAAGTTCTCCGGATCGATCTTGAAAATGCTTCTGCCCTCGCCGGAGCCGGCCAGGCCGCCTATCGCACGGGAAACTACGCCACCGCTGGACGCTATCTGGAGGCTGCAGTCAAAGCAAATTCGCAGGATGCCGATTCCCGCCGGCTTCTTGCGACAACCGATCTGATTCTCCGCGCCAATCCTTTTCAAAGCCACATTTCCGATGCCGAACGCAACCGCCGCATTACGGCCGCACTGGCCCAGGCTGAAAAACGCCTCGCCGAATGCGCCCAGCAAACCGGCGTGGATCTGAAAGTTCCCGCGACCGTTACTGCATCTCCACTTTCCAGTCTCGAGTCCCGTGTGACAGCCGCCAAGCCAAATCTGGCCCGCCTGCGCTCTCCCGCGGAGACTGATCTCCCAGATACAATCATGGACGTTGTTTTCCAAACCGAGCAGCAGACGGCGGCCATTTGTGGCCCGCCACAAGGTCTCGACCTCGCACTGTTGTTGATCTCGCAAAAACGCGAGGCCGCGAGCCGATGAGCACTCCCGCAACTCCTCCGCTCGCCACTCCGCACCCTTCATTCGTGCGCTTCCGTATTTCCCGGCGCTTGTTTTCCACGCTCGAAGGCGCCTTCCATGAAGAAGTATTCTTCCTCATTCTCTCGGTATTCATTGGAATTTTCTCCGGCCTTGCCGTGGTCTGCTTCCGTCTCGCCATCGACTGGATGCACCTCGCCCTGCTCGGTCCGCTCGCGCAAGCTCATAGCTGGCGACTGTTCGCAGTGCCCGCTCTCGCCGGCTTGGTTGTAGCTGTGCTCGTACTGCATCTGTTCCCAGGGATCCGCGGCAGCGGCGTCAACCAGACCAAAGCGGCGCTCTATATCTTCAACGGCGTCATCCCGTTTCGTACCGCCGTCGGAAAATTCATCTGTGCCGCGATCGCCATCGGCTCCGGTCAATCACTCGGACCGGAAGATCCCTCGCTGCAGATCGGAGCCAGCATCGCTTCCGCCCTGGGACGGTGGCTGCATATCTCCCGCGAAAAACTGCGTCTCATGGCCCCGGTCGGCGCAGCCGCCGGACTGGCCGCCGCCTTCAACGCTCCCATCTCTGCCGTCCTCTTCGTGATTGAAGAGGTCATCGGACGCTGGAGCGCCGGCATCCTCGGTTCCGTCGTTCTGTCCGCGGTCTCCAGTGTCGTGATCGTGCGCTGGTTTCTCGGAAGCGAACCGCTGTTCCGCATTCCGGTCACCACTTTCAAGCGTCCCACCGAGTTGATCGCCTACGCCGTCCTCGGCATTGTGGGCGGTCTCGCCTCTGTCATTTTCGCTAAATCAATCGGCTACCTTCGTCCCCGGCTGAAGGCTCTGCCGCGCTGGACGCAATATTTCCAGCCCGCATTCGCCGGACTCGTCGTTGGCCTCATTGCCTTTCTGGGATTTCCTCAAATCATGGGCGCAGGCTACGATGCTATGGATCAGGCCATGCACGGCCAGTACGCATGGAAAATCCTGGCCATGCTCGCCGTTTTGAAGATTGTTGCCACAACCGTTTCCTTCGTCAGCGGCACTCCCGGGGGAATGTTCGCGCCCACTCTCTTCATCGGAGCCATGCTGGGTGGCGCGGTCGGTGACGGTATGCACCACTTCTTCCCGCAGCTCACCGGATCGACTGGGACCTACGTCCTGGTCGGCATGGGCGTGCTCTTCGCCGGTTTCCTCCGAGTGCCCATGACTTCTGTTTTCATGGTTCTCGAAGTCAGCGGCAATTACGAAATCATCGTCCCCGTCATTGTCGCGAATACTTTCTCGTATCTTGTCTCGCGCGGGCTGCAGAGCATTCCCATCTTCGACCTGCTCACCCGGCAGGACGGACTAATTTTGCCTTCGCTCGAAGAGGAGCGCGAAGAAACCATTCTCCGCGTCGAAGATGCCATGCTTCCAGTCCCCGCAACGATCCTCAGCGCGCAAGATTATGTCGACGCCAACGCCCGCCGGGTCCAGGATTGCGCCGACCCTATTTTTCTGGTGCGCCTGCATCCTGCCGGCTGGAGCACAATCAGCCGCGAGCAACTTCAACGCCTTTTTCAGGAAGGTAAGGGTGAACTCACTCTCGGCTCAGTTCTTCCCCCGCAGTCCGTGCCCAGTCTCTACCCTGATCTCCCCCTCGATTCCGCACTGCGCTATGTGAATGTTTATCCTCTCATCCCTGTAGTCAACCGCGCTGACTCTCGTCAACTCGAGGGCGTAGTTTCTCGTGACTCCGTCTTCCAGAAATACGGCAGCACGCATACTATAACCGGAGTCTGACCAAAACGATGCCACGCCGATACTGCTTGACTGAGACTGCAACGCACTTCATACCCGCCGCGAATAACCTCACGAGCAAGATTTGACAAACTTCCGGTACCCGAAACGGCAGCGGCGTAGTACGATTTCCAAGCCAGAAAGTCCAAGTCGCGGATTCCCGTTTCCATCGCGGATGATGACGGGAATGCTATTTAAATCCCAGGAGGAATCATGATTCGAAGACTGAGCGTATTTTTGCTGGTGACGCTCGCGATCGTGTCAGGTGTGGCTGTTGTTTCCCAAGCCCAACCGCAATCGCTGCTCACGCGTCACACCCGCGATGTTGTTGTCAGCGGACAAGCACCTTTGATCGGGCGCCTGCCCGCAACGCAGTCCCTTCGCATCGTTCTGGTTCTGCCCCATCGCAACCAGGCAGAGTTAGAGAACCTTCTTCGCGAAGTTCACGATCCCTCCAGCCCGTCGTATCGCAAATTTCTGACCGTGGAACAGTTCACCGAAGGGTTTGGCCCCAGCCCAGGGGATTACGACTCCGTGATTCGCTTCGCGGAGGCGAATGGCTTGAGAGCGGTTGGTACCTCTCCCAATCGCATGAACCTGGATGTCAGGGGCTCAGTGACGAACATTGAGAAAGCTTTGCATGTAACCCTGGGCGTATACCAGCATCCCACCGAGAGTCGAACCTTCTTCGCGCCCGACCGTGAGCCCACGCCGGATATGCCCGTGCACTTATGGCACATCGCGGGACTGGACAACTATTCGATCCCGAAGCCGGCACTCCTGCGTCGCGGTCCCAGCGTTCCGATGGTGAAGTCCAACGCCACGACCGGCTCCGGTCCTGACCAGTCCTTCCTCGGCAGCGACATGCGGGCGGCATACTACGAGAACACAACTCTCACCGGCAGCGGCCAGTCTCTGGGATTGCTCGAGTATGCCGGCACCGATTTGACTGACCTCGACACGTATTATGCGAACGTCGGTCAAACCAATAACGTTCCTGTCACACTGCTGTCCACAGACGGCACCCCTACATCGTGTACCGCAAAGCAAGGTTGTGATGATACCGAACAGACCATCGACATGACCCAGGCACTCGGCATGGCCCCTGGCATGTCTAGCCTGGTGATGTACGTGGGATCTACGGATGTAGCGATTTTTAACGCCATGTCCACGGCCAAGCCTCTGAACGCCCAATTAAGTTCCTCGTGGGTATGGACCCCGGCTGATCCCAACACCCTTAATCCCTACTTCGAGGAGTTCGCTTTACAGGGACAGAATTTCTTTCAAGCCGCGGGTGACAGCGGGAAGTGGGGCACGCGTTCCGAGGTTTGGCCGGCGGATAGCGTCTACGTCACCTCGGTCGGCGGGACAGACTTAACTACAACCGGACCCGGTGGCGGTTGGCAATCGGAGAGTGCCTGGTCTGATGGTGGCGGCGGCATTTCTCCGGACGGATTTGCGATTCCCTCGTGGCAGGTGACTACGGCGGAGGGATGCTCCAGATGTTCGCAGACTCTTCGCAACGCCCCCGACGTTTCGGCAAATGCAAATTTCAGTTTTTACGTTTGCGCCGACCAGACGGCTTGCTCCGCCAACTCCTACGGTGGAACCAGCTTTGCTGCGCCCATGTGGGCCGGTTACCTGGCTCTGGCGAACGAACAGGCAGTTTCTTACGGGCAACCGACCCTCGGCTTCGTCAACCCGCTCTTTTACAACATCGGACTGGGACCGTATTACACCATCGATTTCCACGACATTACCGGTGGAAGCAACGGCTACTCGGCTACAACTGGCTACGATCTCGCGACCGGCTGGGGCAGTCCGAACGGGGATAATCTGATCAACGCGCTTGCGCCAGCGCCCGTCGGCAGTTTCACGCTCTCCGCAACGCCCAGGAAGGCAAGCATTGCTCCGGGTGGTCACGGCGCAGCCAAGGTCACTGCAACGCCTTCCGGTGGATTCGATTCGTCGATCGCCTTGACCGCGTCCGGCCAGCCAGCCGGCGTGAGCGTAGCTTTCAAACCTGCTTCCATCGCGGGTGGCTCAGGAACCACAGCCATGTCTATCAAGGTATCCAGCACCGCCGCGGCCGGCACTTACACGATAACTATCTCCGGCATCGGCGGAGGCGTGACCGAGACTACTACATTCACTCTCACCATCACATAGTCGCCGATGGTATTAACCATGAAAGGCCCGGATCATTTGAAACGGGCCTTTCTATTCCTCTGTGATTTCAAAAGATGTTTACCCGCCAATTGCTGACGGAAAATGGCAGCCTGGGTATTTCGTGAGAGCGACTGCGATGTTGCCCGCTACAAAACCGCTTACACTGACTAACGGATGAGGTCAGCATGACTGCTTGCGGCTCACGCGAAGTCTGGCGCTGCTGATTTTTCTCTGCGGCTTGGCAACGAGTTTTCTGCCGGCACAGACTGGCGCAATTCCGCCCACACGTAACTTCTACTCTCGCAGCCTCACAGGCGTCGCGCCTGCGGCATGGCATCAATGCCAGCGAATGGTTCGCGCAGGTTTACGGCAAGTCTGGTTATACGAAGGAACACTTTCAGAACTGGACCGACTGGAAGACGCTGCGCTGATCAAATCGATGGGCTTCGATCACGTGCGGCTGAGTGCGAACCCGCAACCGATGATAGGCTATCCAGACTTGATGGCGGAGGGAGAGGGATTCGAACCCCCGGTACGGTTTCCCGCACAGCGGTTTTCAAGACCGCCTGTTTCAACCACTCACACATCCCTCCGCGAGAGGGGTAAAGGTTGACTTGCTCCGTTTAGTTTACAACAGGCGATTTAGGAATCAACGACCCATGCGCATGGTCGAATGCCTGAGAATGGAACTCCATGACCTCGGTGAAATGAGCCAGGAAATAGGAAAGGCTGTGGTCGCCGGGGTAGGGGTGATAATCGTGCTTGACGCCTTCCTTCTGTAACAGCTCGTGCAGCGCGGCTGCTCCTTTCTCAAATCCGTAGTTGTCATCCTGACCGCAGTTGAAATAGATGGCGAGCTTTTTTATGCCTGCGAGATTTTTTCTAGCCAGAAGGAACGGACTATTGTCGTTCCAGTGCTGCACGGCGATCGGGCTTCCGAAAACGTTAGCTAGCACTTTTGCCAGCGGAGCGCCGGAGCGACCTGCATTATCGAGTTCCTGCGGAGATTCGGTGATCAGGGCGGCGCTTTGCGCGCTAACGGCCGAGAACATCTCAGGATGAGCAAATGCGAAGCGCAGCGCTCCATATCCACCCATAGAAATGCCGCCGATCGCCCGGCTATTTCTTCCTTTGCTGATGCGGTACTTGGTTTCGATCAGAGGAATAAATTCCTGCAGAAAGAAATCGCTGTAGCGCACTGCTCCGTCGGCGGAATTAATATAAAAAGTTTGCCCGCCCTCCGGCGCGACGATTAGGAATTCGCCCATCTTGTGCTGCTGGCGAAGTTCGTCGAGCATCGTCCACCCGCCGCTGTTGAATAAAGTTCGTTCGTTGTCGCCGAGACCATGAAGAAAATAAAGCACGGGATATTTCTGCGCAGGATGCTGGGTCGAGCCAGCGTCATAACCGGCGGGAAGGTAGACGCAGTAGTGAACCGGATGTTTCAGAATGCTGCTGTTAAGCGCGTCGCAATCGATGCGGCTTTGCGCATGAGCCGAGCGGCAAACAACGAGAGCCATGAACAGAAGAATGATTCTGAGCTGGCGATCCATGAGTTCCAGTTTATTCGTAGCGCAGAGCCTGCACCGGATCAAGCCGGGCCGCACGTCGCGCCGGGTAAAGGCCCGCTGCGAGGCTCACGAAAAAAGAGAACGCCAGGGCGAACGCCACCAGCCACCACGGCACCGACCAGAAATGTTCGGCCGGAAAAGACTGACTCTTGAGATAGATATTCGTTCCCACGTTGATAACCTGCCCGATCGCCCAACCGAGCGCCACGCCAACGATGCCGCCGAGAAGCCCCATGGCACCCGCTTCTGCGAAAAAAAGTTTCCTAATATCGCCGTCGCTTGCGCCGATGGCCTTCATAATCCCAATTTCGCGGCGACGCTCGAGGATGGCCATCACGAGTGTGTTTACGATTCCGATGAAAGCGACGGCCAGAGCGAGGCTGCCGAAGATTCCGAGAAAAACATCGAGCACCTTGAAAAACTGCTGAATGCTCTTGCTTGCATCAAGAATTGAGAAGGTATTAAAGCCCATCTTCTTAACCGCATCTTCCACCTTCTGCACCTGGCCCGGATTTTTCACTCGCACATTTACCGACGAGTAAACCGGCTGATCGCTGGCAGCGCGAGAAATTTCGCGCAAGTCCGTAGGCTGCATGACATGCAGGCTCTCAGCCAGTCCGAGCGGGAGAAATACTCGCGCTCTAGTGGGCCCGCGCATGCTCTCGGGATCGAGATCGGCGACGCCAACGATCTTCAGCTTCTGCTCGCGCGACACAACGGAATAGGTCGCGCCCGAGACACTTTGATCGCCAGAAGTGGATTTGTCTCCCGCTGCCGTTGAAGAAGCACTCTTCGCCGTCTCGCGCTGGGCATAGCGCATCGTCAATTCTTTGCCCATAAGCGGCGCGGCCAGTTCGGCGACTTTAGTTTCATCGATCCCCGGCTTAGGCGTCTTCCCCAGGAGTTCTTCAGCGAATGCTTTCTGAAGAATCGCTTCGGGCGCAACGTCGGACGAGAAGAATTGTCCTTGCACCGTTTCAAATGCATCGTTCGATTTCGCGGACATGGGCAGCGCCGCGACCATAGTTAAATGAGGCTTGTCTTCGTAGCGCAATTCCGTGATGAAGCGAATATCGGGATAGGCTTCAGACACGTTAGGCAGGCGCTCGATCTCTTGTCGCGTGGGTTCGTCAAGGATTCGACTTTCAGCCGGGGCAGGTCCGCTGCGCTCCTCTTCGCGGCCAAAATTTCGCAGATCGCGGCGCGAAGTGACAACAACCGTATCGAACAAACCGGACTTCATCAAACGGCGCGAGGCAAGTTGTTGCAGCCCGATTCCTAGAGAAAGCATCGCGACCAGCGATGCTACTCCAACCGAGATGCCAATTGTGGTCAGCGAATTCCGCAGCAGAGATTCGCGCAAATTGCGAAGCGCAAGTTCAGTCAGATCGGGAAGTTTCATGGCCGCTCTGTCTCCGTTCTCGCATAATCTTTTCCCGTCGCTCCCGCAGAGTTCGATTCGTTCCCAACCAGCTTTCCATCCGCCAGAAAGATAAGGCGTTGCGCATAGCGTTCAGCCAACGCGCGTTCGTGCGTTACCATGACGACCGTCATTCCCAATTGCTGGTTGAACTCGCGAATCATATTCATGATTTCGGTACCGGTGTGGCTATCGAGATTGCCCGTAGGTTCGTCGGCGAGCAACAACTGAGGCCGGTTGATAAGCGCCCGAGCCAGTGCGGCGCGCTGTTGCTCTCCGCCGGAGAGTTCGCTCGGACGATGGTTCTTGCGCTCCTTCAGTCCAACACGCGTCAAAGCGTCGTTGGCCAGACTGTCACGTTTTGCGCGATCGACCTCGGCAAACCGCATGGGCAATTCCACGTTTTCCGCGAGCGTCATGCTGGCGATCAGATTGAACGATTGGAAAACCATCCCCACGGTATGCAGGCGATAGTGGGCGAGTTCCTCGCGTGAAAGTTGCGCGAGATCTCGCTCGTGAACGATCACGCTGCCAGACGTAGGACGGTCCAGCCCCGCGATCAGATTCAATACAGAAGATTTTCCGGAGCCAGAACTGCCCAGCAGGGCGATAAATTCACCGGCGCGCACTTCAAGATTCACGCCGTCCACAGCACGGATGAGAGTTTCGCCCATCCGGTAATGGCGGCAAAGCTGCTGCACGCGAATCGCCGGAGAGTTAACCACGGCAGTGTCGACCGCCGGAGCTTTATTCGAGGAAAACCTGTCAAGGCTACTCATCACGCTAACGGACTTCTCCTTTGAGGACGCGCATTGCATCCGTAGCCTTAGCATCGCCGTTGCGCGGACCGGAGTTGCCATTCGCGTTCCCGTCAACCTTGTCACCCTCGCCCGGCGCAAGAAACAAATTCTCCTCCACCCCATGTTGCCGGGTGTAGAGATCGTAGTAGCGGCCGTGCGCGGCATAGAGTTGTTCGTGCGTACCCCGCTCCACGATTTGTCCGTGCTCCATCACTAGAATTTGGTCCGCGCGGCGGATGGTGGAAAGACGGTGCGCGATCACAAACGTGGTGCGGCCCTGCATGAGATAAGAAAGTCCTTGCTGGATCATCTGTTCCGATTCCGAGTCAAGACTCGAGGTTGCTTCGTCGAGAATCAGGATGCGCGGCTGGGCAAGAATGGCGCGAGCAATCGAAATTCTTTGCCTCTGACCACCTGAAAGTTTAACGCCGCGCTCGCCCACCACCGTGTCGTACTTATCGGCGAAGGTTTCGGCGAACTCATCCACGCGTGCGATCCGGCAGGCACGCAGGAATTCTTCTTCACTGGCGTCAGGACGCGAAAATACAACGTTCTCGCGAATCGTTCCGTCGAACAGAAAAGATTCCTGCAAAACAACTCCGAGCCGGGTTCGGTAGGAATCGAGGCGAACCGTGCTCAGGTCCGTGCCATCCACAAGGATTTCGCCTTTAGTCGGCACATAAAAAGCTGAGATCAGGCCGATGGTTGTGGATTTGCCGGAGCCGGACGAGCCCACTAATGCCGTGACGGTGCCAGGTTCAGCCTTGAAGGAAATATCGCGCAGCACATCGTGAATTCCGTCGTAGCTGAAACTCACGTCATCGAACTCGATCCGTCCAATGATGTCCGGCAGAGGCACGCATCGCTTGGGATCCTGATCTTCCGGACGCTCGCGCATAATTTCCTGCGTTCGCTCGAGACCCGCCAAGGCCTCGGTGAGCTGAGTGCCAATGGAAACTACCTGCATGATCGGAGCAACCAGAAAGACCAGAAGGAAGTTGTAAGAAAAATAGCCGCCTGGCGTCAGGCTCTTCGCTAACATCTGGTGTCCGCCGACGTACATGGTCGCCGCGCCTACCACTCCCATCAATACACTTGCCGAGAGGCTCATGAGCGAGGTGGCCGTGAGCGTTCGCATCACGTTGTCGAGCAGACGCCGCACGCCGATGGCGAAGATTTTCTCTTCTCGTGCCTCGGCGTGGTATCCCTTGATCACCCGAACACCGCCCAGCGATTCGGTGAGGCGGCCTGTTACCTCTGCGTTGATCTTGCCGCGTTCGCGGAAAATTGGCCGGATCGTCTTGAAGGCCCAGCTCAGTGCAGCGGCAAAGCAACTCAAAGATCCGACGGCAACTAAGGTCAGCGGCACACTCGTGCGGAGCAGGAGCACAAGCGCGATGCCTGCCGCGACCAGCCCTCCGGCAAAATCCACCAGCCCGGTGCCCAGTAAATTTCGAACGCCTTCTACGTCAGACATGATGCGCGAGACTAGCGCTCCGGTCTTGTTGGCATCATAAAAAGCCACCGGCAAGTGGGAAATGTGCGTCTGCACTTGCTGGCGGAGGTCCGTAATCAACCGCTGCGCCGCTTTTGACAATAACTGCGTAAGGGAAAAAGAAGTTACGCCCTGGATAAAAGTAGCCAATAAAACCGCGAGCACGAGCGGCTTGAGTAACGCTGTTTGCCCTTTGCCAACGACATCGTCGATCAAGAACTTCGAAGAGTACGGCAGCACAAATTGCGCGAGCCGGTTAACCAGCATCAACAGAAACCCCAGTGCGAGCAGCCAGCGCCGCGGCCGCATCAGCTTCCAAACTTCAGGCAGGATGGCGCGGAGTCTCTCGACTTTGGGCGTCTTCTGGGGTGTTTTGGGATCAGTACTCAATCTGTAATTAGACTCCGTCAGAGCTCGAGTCGCTTCATTATTACTGCATTGTGACACGCGCGAGCCCGCCGTTGTATGCTCGGGGCGTGCCACGTCCGCCTTCGCCGGAGCGCTCTCCCACCCTGGGCCTTTTGCTCGGGCTGTTCGTCACGCTCGCGGCCGTCGTGGCCTACTCCGCTTACATCACCTGGCAAGTCGCGGGCTTGCGCAAGCTTCAAGCCGAACTGATCGACCGCAATCGCAAGGACTCGCTGCAATTGCTGCGCATCCAGAACGATCTGAACCTGCTCGCGGTCGCCATGCGCGACATGCTCGATAACGACGAACCGTATCCACTGACAGCATGGTCGGCACAATTTCAGCGCATTCGCACTGACCTGGATGACGCCATGCGGCTTGAATCCACATTGGCGCCGGCTGGACGGACGAGCGAACAGAGCGCCTCGCTAAGCACTTCCCTCGCTCAGTTCTGGGACGCGGTCGACCGCGTGTTTGCGCTGGCTGCCGATGGCAAAGACAAAGATAAAGAGGCAAGGGAACAGATCCAGCTTTCGCTGCAGGCGCGGCAGGCGGCCTTGAGCACGACCGTGGCTCGCCTGCTGGTGCAGAACAGCGAGAACGAAGAGCAGGCTGCGCAGCGCATTGTGCAGATATATGATCGAGTGCAGCGGGAAGTGTATCTATTTCTGGCTGCAACATTGGCCGCGATCCTGCTGACCGGATTTTCCATGATCCGGTGGAACCGGCGGTTGTTTGCGCACATGGCCGAGCTTTCGGATCGGCGCAGTGAGCTGGCGCAAAAACTGATTGCCACGCAGGAGTCGACGCTGCGTTACATCTCGCGCGAATTGCACGATGAATTTGGGCAGATTCTTACGGCAATGGGGTCGATGCTCGGGCGCGCCGGAACGCATGCTCCGGAAGGTTCAGCTTTGCGCACCGACTTGAAGGAAGTCCAGCAAATCGCGCAGGACACTCTCGACCGCGTCCGCAGCCTGTCGCAGGCGCTGCATCCGGTAATGCTCGATGAGGTTGGTTTGGAAGCTACACTGGACTCGTACATCCCGACCGTGGAAAGACAGACCGGAATTGCCATATCCTATGAAAAGCAGGGCGCGCCTTTTGCGATTGACGGCAGCGCGTCGGTGCAGATTTATCGCATCGTGCAGGAAGCGTTAAATAATGTGGCGCGGCACTCTGGCACTAAGCAGGCATGGGTGAGATTGCGTTTTCTGCCGGCGGCGCTTGAATTGGACGTAGAAGATCACGGCGTGGGCTTCAGCGGACGGCCTGCGAAACTTGGCATCGGACTGGTCGCGATGCGCGAACGCTCGGAATTAATGGGAGGTCGAATTGTTTTTTTGAATCCCGCCGCGGGTGGCACGTTGTTGCACTTGACCGTGCCTCGCGAAAGAGTCGAGTCTCGAGAGAAAGATCAAAGATAAACATCTGCAAAAGTTCAACATGAATATGAATATGACAAAAAAGATTACGGTCTTGCTCGTAGATGATCATGGCCTGGTGCGGCGAGGTTTCCGGCGCATGCTGGAAGATGAGCCGGATATGGATGTCGTGGGCGAAGCCGGCGACGGCGGAGAGGCCGTCAAACTGGCTCGCGAGTTGAAGCCCAGAGTCGTGGTCATGGACTGCGCTTTGCCTACGATGAATGGGCTGGATGCGACTCGACAAATTCTTGCAGACTCGCCCGAGACTGCTGTGCTCATGCTCAGCATGCACTCGGAAAACACCTGGGTACGGCAAGCCATCGATGCCGGGGCAAAGGGCTACGTTCTGAAGAATGCGATGAACCTGGAACTGGGACCAGCCGTGAGACGCGTCGCCAGCGGAGAAACAATCTTTGATCCGCAGGTCGAACAAGAATCGGTGCTGAAAGGCGAGCGCAGCAGTGGGCTGACGCCACGCGAACTTGAAGTCCTGCAGATGATCGTCGATGGCAAGTCCAACAAAGAAATTGCCACAGCGCTCGACCTCAGCGCCAACACGATTGCAGTGCATCGCGCCAACATCATGAACGCACTCGACATTCACAAGACAGCGGAGCTTGTCGTGTATGCGATTCGCTCCGGATTGGTCTCGGTGCCGTGAATCGTCGATTCTTTCTGCAGGGCGTGGCGGGGCTGGCGTCGTTATCACGGTTGCCGATGCTGCGTGCTTTGGGCGCGGCAACCGTACCAAACACTTCGCCTGGCTTTAAGTTTGTTGACGTGACCTCGAGCGCGGGCATTCAGTTTCAGCACAACAGTGGCGCCTTTGGCGGGAAATTTCTGCCTGAGACTTTGGGATCTGGGTGTGCATTTCTCGACTATGATCGCGACGGCTGGCAGGACATTCTTCTGATCAATGGAATGGATTGGCCTGGCCACAAGCAGCGCCGCTCCACGTTACGGCTTTACCGTAATAACGGAAATGGAAGTTTTACCGACGTAACTTCACGCGCCGGGCTCGACGTGGAAATGTACGGCATGGGCGTGGCCGTCGGCGATTATGACAACGATGGGTTCCCGGATATTCTCGTGACCTGTGTGGGGCAGAATCGTTTATTTCACAATACCGGTAAGGGAACATTCGTCGACGTGACCAACTCCAGCGGATTGGGAAAACGGTTAGGGTCCAGCACCTCCGCTCTTTGGTTCGATTATGATCGCGATGGGCTGCTCGATCTTTTTGTTTGCAACTATGTGAAGTGGTCGCCGGAGCACGACGTTTTCTGCAGCCTCGATGGCAAGCACAAGTCTTATTGCACGCCGGAAGCTTATCGCGGCGAAACTTGCTGGCTGTTTCACAATCGCGGCAACGGCACGTTCGAAGACGTTACTGCGGCCAGCGGCATTTTCGACAGCAGTTCAAAATCTCTTGGCGTCGCGATGCTCGATCAGGACCAGAGCGGCTGGGCTGATCTTCTCGTCGCCAACGATACTCAACCGAACAAACTTTATCGAAATCAGCGCAACGGTACTTTTAAAGATGCAGCTGTCGAAGCTGGATTGGCTTTCAGCAGCGAGGGCAAGGCGCGGGCCGGCATGGGCGTGGACGTGGCTGACTTTACGAACTCCGGCCATTCCGGCGTGGCCATAACAAATTTTGATAACGAAATGACAGGTCTCTACCAGCTCAGTGGGAAAGCTTTCGAAGATGTCGCAGCGCAGACGGGCGTGGGCGTGGCCTCGAAGAACAGTCTGGGGTTTGGATGTGTTTTTCTCGACGCGAATCTCGATGGCTGGCTCGATCTTGCCGTGGCCAATGGCCACATCGACGAAACCGTTCGAAGCATACGCGGCAATGTGGGATATGCGCAGCCGCCGCAGTTATTTCTGAATGATGGGAAGGGAAGATTTCGCGACGTGGCGGCCGAAGCTGGCGGCGGATTCGAGTCGCCGAAGGTTGGCCGCGGACTGGCTTATGCCGACTTTGATCGCGACGGCGATGTCGATCTGCTGTTGACTACGAATAATGGTTCCGCTTATCTCTATCGGAATGACCAGCTCGCGGGAAATCGCAGCATTCGTTTTCGGCTGGTGGGCACGAAGTCGAACCGCGACGGGATCGGCGCAACGGTCCGCGTCGTCTCCGGCGGCTTGAGCCAGTCGCGCATGGTGAAGAGTGGATCGAGTTATTTGTCGCAATCGGAACTGCCGCTTACTTTTGGATTGGAGAAGCGCGACCGTGTGGAGAGCGTGGTTATCGCGTGGCCGAGCGGAAGAATTGAAGAGTTCAAGAATCTGGCCGCTGGACGATGCTACGAATGCACCGAGGGCAAGGGGATTTCGCCGCAGGATGGATATTGAGCGCGCCGGCAGCGGTGCGGTTTCGCTTACGCGTGAGGCCGGTTAAGCGGGAGATCCTTCGCTCCGCCTGAAAATCGGCTGCGCTCAGGATGACGCCATCGAGTGAAGACGCCATTAGAAATTCAAACTGAGCCACTACCGCGCGGTGGCACGAATTGACTCGCTCGTTGCTCGGGGCTAGACTTTCGTCCCGGCTGCATTTTTAACCAGCAATCCGACGTAAGCTGATCTTACGTATATCGATATAAGGAAGAGACCTAGCGTTGTCGAGGCCGCAACCACAAGGCATTTCGGATCTCGCCCTGGTCACGGGGCTGAAGTCCAGCGACCAGGGGGCGATGGCGGAGTTGTATGACCGCTATTCGGCGGTAGTGTATGCGGTCGCGCTGCGAGTGCTTGGCGATACTGGGGCGGCTGAGGACGTGTTGCAGGAAGTGTTCCTGCAACTGTGGCGTAAGCCGAGCGCTTTCGATGCGGCGCGCGGTAGTCTGGCAAGCTGGCTGGCGGTGATCACGCGGAACCGCGCAATTGACTTCCTCAGAAAACGGCGACCGGAAACGGACATTGAGGATGTCGTGTTGTCGGTGGCGCCGGACTTGGCAGGCGAAGCGGAGTTGGCACGGGCGGCTGAAAAAGTGCGGGGCGTAATGGGAAGCATGGTTCCGGCACAGCGGAGCGCACTCGAAATGGCTTATTGGGAAGGTATGAGCCATTCGGAGATCGCCGACAAGACGGGAGAGCCGCTGGGGACGATTAAGACGCGGATTCGATCGGGGTTGATCGTACTCAGAAAGGCGTTTCAGAGTTGAATTAAAGGCGGAGCTGCGCTCCGCGGACGGCCCCTTCGGCTTCGCTCAGGGCAGGCGAGGGCGGCTGTCATACATTTTGTTGTGAGTGAGTCAGGAAGTGGCGTGAACGAGGAAATGAGCGAGCACGAACGATACGCGGAGGATCTTGCTTTATACGCGCTGGACGCGCTAGAGGGAGAGGATCGCGCGCGCGTGGATGAGCATCTGGCGGAGTGTGCGGCGTGCCGGCGCGAATTGGAGCAGTTGCGCGGCGATACGGCTCTGCTGGCGCTTTCGACGACGGGGCCGCGGCCTCCGCAGCGGGCGCGGCAGAGATTGCTGGATGCGGTGGCGCGGGAGCCGCTGCGGCCAAGTTTGGTGGAGACTCCGACGCGCCGTTCGTGGTGGGGATGGCTGGGATGGGCAGCTACCGCGGCGGTCGTGATTTTTGCGGCTTCGCTCTGGCGGGAGAACTCTGGGTTGAAAGACACTTTGGCGTCGGCGAATTCGCAAGCGGCGAAGAGCACGCGCGAGATGGAAGAGTTGCGGAGGATTGCGGCGCCGATCCTGGAGCCGGAGGCGCAGCGCGTGACGCTGGTCGCGGCAAAGACTCCGCCGCAGCCGCAGGGTAAAGTATTTTATTTGCGGAATCGCAACAGCCTGGTTTTGCTGGCGAATAATCTCGCGCCGCTGCCAGCGCAGAAGGCTTATGAGTTGTGGTTGATCCCGACTAGCGGCGCTCCAATTCCGGCTGGAGTGTTCAAACCTGATGCGCATGGGAGCGCGAGTGTGGTGAATCCTCCGCTGCCGGCTGGGGCTGAGGCTAAGGCCTTTGCGATTACCGTGGAGAACGAAGCAGGCGCGACTACGCCGACGATGCCGATTGTGATGATCGGTGCGGGCGAGTAGGAATGGTGGGCGCGCCGCAGTGAGAAAAGTCTTTACCCGCAAAGGGCGCGAAGGATTCCGCGAGGGACGCGAAGACGAACACATCAAGGGCGCATCGCTGCTCTGAAGCGATGCGCCCTTGTCTTCTTCTAGCAGGCTGCTGAAAAACTCTTTCGCCGCGACGAAAACGACCACTGGGGCTTAAAGCCCGGGCTGATTCTAGGCCGCTTACGCGGCGCTGAAGCGCCGCTCTTCCACGGCTGCGCGTGCATTCGTGAGTTTTTCAGCAGCCTGCTAGATCAACATTTCCTGGTTACAACTCAACATTTCCGAGTTCGAACTACGAGCTAGTTTTCCGAGACCTTGGTGGCCTTGGGAAGAGTTGCGTGTTCTTTTCTGTAGGCGCGGGCGATGTCGCCAAGAGGAGTGTGGTACATGGGCGACGCGAGTTCTGCCAAAGGTACCTCACCCTTTGCGTAGCTGATCGTGCCGCTGCTGAGCAGGCTGGATTCCGTCCCCATGGCGTGCTCGGAGGCATGCTGAGGACGATCGTCGGGCATCTGAATGGGCTGCGGGTTGTTGCTTTGGACGGAAGCGGTTTGTCCGAAAGCGGCCGCGGTGCCGCACAGAAAACAGAGAGCAAAAATTGCGCTTTTCATAGGGTTGATCCTGTCCGGGGGAAATTGCCTGATAGCGTGAAAGAGCTGGGAATGCCGCAATGGCGCGGCTTCCGGCATGATAAGGGCAATCCGCATACCAAACCGGAGCGGATGGGATTCGAGTTAGAGGGCGCTGACCACGGTTGGTGGCAAAGATTTGCACATACATGGAAGATTGAGGCCGCAGGCGGAGCCGAAGCTCTCAACCACAAATATCGTGAAAAAACGCCGCTGAAGATGCTGAGAAGAACTATATTGCTATCACCCTGACATATACTGCCCACTTTGATGATGCGAAATCTCATTCAAGCCGCTTTTCGATCCACCGTCATTTTGGCCGTTCTGGCGGTCCTGCTGCCGATTGCGTTGTGGGCACAGACCGATTGCGAAGCGGGCAACGGGCCGCTGGATTCTGCCCCACCGAAGACGACGAGCGTGCCGGAGGCGATTCAGAAGTTAGGCGCGGCCGAAGCGACTGCGAAGGAAGCCCGTCTTCATTACACCTACAAACAGGACGTCCTGATGCAGACGGTCGTGGGTAAAGACGTGACCGGGGAGTTTCACGAGGTGACGAATGTTTCCTACGATGCGAAAGGCAGGCGTCAGGAGGAAGTGACTTTCGCGGCGCAGAACACGTTGCGGGGTCTTCAACTGACTGAGCAGGACATGGACGACATTCGCATATTCATGCCGCTGATGTTAACCAAAGAGGATTTGCCGCTATACAACCTGACTTATGCGGGCCAGCAGCATGTCGACGACCTGGATACCTACCAGTTTCGCGTTGCGCCGAAGAAGAGAGACGAGAAGGGCAAGCGATATTTTGAAGGGCAAATCTGGGTGGACGCACAGGATTTTCAGATCGTGAAAGTGTGCGGCAAGAGCGGTCCGGAAAAAGTACAGGTGAAAAAGCACGAGCAGTCGGACGTGCATCCTACGTTCGTGACTTATTGCCAACAAGTGGACGGCCGCTACTGGTTTCCGGCGTACACGCGTTCGGATGACACACTGCACTTTAAGGCGAGATCTGTGAAGGTAAAAGAGGTCATTAAATACACCGATTACAAACGGGCGCAATAATAAGACCGTGTCTGAGGATCCTGAAATCCTCCGACTATTCCAGGCAGCAGCCTCGTCATTAGTGACGCCGCGCTTCACGGAGGAATGATGCAAGCGGCGTGTCCATTCTCGGACACTTGCGTCCAGTTTCGGATAAAACACCCTCTCCTCGTATTTGCACTTTCTGCAGTATCCACCAGTGTTTATAAATAGTTACGGTGCGAAGGACGACGGCCTCTTAGTTGCCGATGTTGCAATCGTATGGATATCGCTCGACCTGAGCTCAAGGCGCAGAAGCGGCGTCGGCAGGCAATCATCGGGACTGTGGTGGTTATCGCTGTGGCCGCCGTCTCGGTGGCAGTCATGCGGCTTAAGCCTGCGGCGCCGACGGTAGAGCGTGGAACTGTCTGGACCGACACGGTGAAGCGTGGTCCGATGTTGCGGCAGGTGCGCGGGTTGGGGTCGCTGGTGCCTAGCCAGGAATCCGTGCGCCAGATTCCGGCGGAGACTGAAGCCACGGTTGTCCGGATTCAATTGCTGCCGGGCTCGCAGGTAACAGCCGCCTCAATCATGCTGGAGATGAGCAATCCGCAAACGGAGCAGGCCGCGGTTGACGCGCAGCTTCAATTGAAGGCGGCCGAAGCCGAATATCAGAGTCTGCGAGTGAAACTCGAAAGCGATCTGATGAACCAGAAAGCCGGCGCCGCCACCGTGCATGCTGATGACGCAACCGCACAGCGGCAGGCCAACACTGACAAGGCGCTTTACGAACTTGGAGTCATCTCTGGCCTGGCCTACAAGACTTCTAAAGAGAAGGCGGACGAACTCACCACTCGAAATGATCTTGAGACGCAGCGGCTCACCGCCAATGAACGGGCGATCGCGTCGCAGATGGCAGTGCAGCAAGCGAAAGTGGATCAGATGCGCACGCTGGCGCAGCTCAAAGAAAAGCAATTGGACGCGTTGAAAGTACGGGCGGGGATCGATGGTGTGCTGGTGGATCTTCCGCTGCAAGTCGGGCAGCATGTCACGCCTGGAACCATGCTCGCGAAAGTCGTGGAACCCGATCACCTGATGGCCACGCTGAAGGTCGCCGAGACGCAGGCGCGCGACGTGCAGATTGGGGAACCCGCTTCGGTCGACACGCACAACGGCGTGGTCGCTGGTACGGTGATGCGCGTCGATCCGGCGGTACAAAACGGAACTGTGACAGTCGACGTGAAATTAACTGGAGAACTGCCCAAGGGCGCGCGGCCTGATTTGAGCGTGGATGGAACTATCGATCTGGAGCGCTTGGACAATGTGCTGTATGTCGGGCGTCCCGCATTTGGTCAGGAGAACAGCACGATCAGCTTGTTCAAGCTCGGTGCCGACGGGCAGACGGCTTCACGCGTGCCCGTGAAAGTTGGGCGCGCTTCGGTGAATTCGATTCAGGTGATTGAGGGGCTGCGCGAGGGAGATACCGTGATCTTATCCGATATGTCGCGGTGGGATAACACCGATCGCATCCGGCTTAATTAGTCGCGTCGGCAAGCTAACGAAATCAAGAAGCGAGGAGTCAGCAATGATTGAAGCAGGGCAACCGCTTATCCAGATTCAGGACCTCACCAAAGTTTTCTATACCGATGAGATCGAAACGCATGCGCTCTCTGGCATTTACCTGTCGGTGAACAAAGGAGAGTACGTCGCTATGTCGGGGCCGTCGGGATGCGGTAAATCGACGTTGCTGTCGATCATTGGGCTGCTGGATACGCCTACGGCTGGACGCTATTCTTTGAATGGGAAGACGGTTGAGAATCTGGACTTCGCGGAGAGATCGCGCATCCGGAATCAGGAGATTGGCTTCATTTTTCAAAGTTTCAATTTGATTGGCGACTTGACGGTCTATGAAAACGTTGAACTGCCGCTGACCTATCGGCAGAGGATGCCGGCGGCGGATCGCAAGTCGCGAGTGATGGAAGCTCTGGAGCGCGTGGGCATGGCGCATCGCATCCGGCATTATCCGTCGCAGCTATCGGGCGGCCAGCAGCAGCGGGTCGCGGTGGCGAGAGCGCTGGGCGGAAAGCCGTCGATTCTGCTCGCTGACGAGCCCACTGGAAATCTAGACTCGCGCAACGGCGAAGCTGTGATGGAGCTCTTGCAAAACCTGCATCGCGAAGGAGCGACCATCTGCATGGTGACGCACGACCCACGTTTCGCCAAGCACGCCCAGCGGGAGGTGCATCTGTTCGACGGCAAAGTTGTGGCGGAGGAAGAACTGAGGAAGCTCCTGCAGGAGACGAGTGCATGAGCAGTCTGCTGCAAGATCTGCGCTATGCGATGCGGCAGTTGCGGAAGAGCCCAGCTTTTACTTTGGTGGCGCTCATCACGTTGGCACTGGGCATCGGTGCGAATACGGCCGTCTTCAGCGTAATGGATGCTGTTCTGTTGCGCGGCCTGCCGGTGCGCGATCCGCAACGGCTCTATTATTTGCAGATCGCCGCCGGGAATCAGCCGCTGGGAGCAAGCAATACGGGCAACTCGGATACTTCCTTTTCAGAGCCGGTTTTCGAAGCGCTTCGCCAGCGCCACGACGTCTTGGATGATGTGATCGCTTACGCTCCGCTGGGATTGCCCAAGGTTGCCATTCGCTATGGCGATGAGCCGGGCGAAGCGGAAGGTGATGAAGTCAGTGGAAATTTCTTTAGCGGTCTGAGCGCGGGAATTTTCCGCGGACGCGGCTTTACCCTCGACGACGAAAAGGATCATGCGTCCCTAGCCCTAATCAGCTACGACTACTGGACGCGTCAATTTGCGCGCAGTCCCTCAGTTTTGGGCTCGACAGTTTTCATCAAGAATATTCCTTTCACTATTATTGGAATCGCGGCGCCTGGGTTTCGCGGTGTCGAGGCTGCCAGTTCAACCGATTTCTGGATTCCTCTGCAGAACCGTCCGGAACTGAATGCTTGGGGTAATTCCGCGAGCTTTCAGAGTCTTTATGGCACGCCAAAATGGTGGTGCCTACCGCTTCTAGTCCGCCTGAAGCAGGGTGTCACGCCAGCGCAAGCACAGAATGCGCTGCAGTCTACTTTCGGCGAAGCAGCCAAAATTGGAATCGGCACCATCGATGCGAAGCAGTGGAAGCCTCTGTTGAACTTTGACCCCGCGAAAGGAATCGAAGGCTACAACCAGCAGTATCGCGAGCCCGTGCGGATTCTGATGGGTCTGGTATTTCTTGTTCTGTTGATCGCCTGCTCAAATGTTGCCCTGCTGATAATGGCTCGCAATGAGGCGAGACAGCGGGAGTTCAGCCTGCGCATCGCTGTTGGAGCGGAGAGAGGACATCTTTTCCGCCAACTGCTCACGGAAAGCTCGCTGTTGGTGATCGCAGGAGCGGGGCTCGGTTGGGCGTTCGCGCTGCTTGCCACAGACGCGCTGGGCGCCTGGTCGGGAATCGAAACGGGTCTCGGCCCCAACCGTAATGTGTTGTTCTTTACGCTCGCCATTTCTGCGGTCAGCGCACTGGCCTTCGGCATTGCTCCGCTATGGATTGCATTGCGGGCTCCAGTTTCGGACGTGCTGCGCGCGACTGCAACCAACATTACGCGCGACAAGCACCGCGCCATCGGCGGCAGGGTGCTGATGTCTTCGCAAGTGGCAGTCTGCATGTTGTTGTTAGTCGCGGCTGCACTGTTGCTGCACACCCTTCGGAATTACGAGGACGAGGATTTGGGCATGCGTGCCGATGGTCTGGTGGTTTTTGGAATCACTCCGCAGCGTGCTCAGAATGCGCAGGATACGCTCATTTTTTATCGCACCCTGCTCGACCGGGTTCGCGCAGCGCCGGGAGTGGAATCCGCAACGCTCATGGAGAACCGCATCGGCTCGGGCTGGAGCAGTAACAATGATGACGATGTGGATGGCGTCAACCTCACGCCGAAACTTGGTGCAAAAGCAACCGTGCGCAGTAATAACGTCGGCCCGGATTATTTTCATGTGCTTGGAGTTCCCATCCTTGAAGGGCGCGATATTTCTGACGCCGATACCCCATCCTCTCTGCCGGTCGTGGTTGTAAATGAGACGTTCGTGAAAAGGTTTCTTCCGAACGCGAATCCCCTCGGGCACAAGGTTCGAGACAACAGAACCATCGTCGGCGTTGCCAAAGACAGCAAGTACAGAGCTGTCGATGAGCCTCCTACGCCCATGGCGTATTACCCCAGCTTCCAGAACCTGAGCGGCGGAGAAACCACGCACGTAGAAGTGAGAGTGCATGGTGAGCCGCTGAACCTGCTTCCGACATTGCGCCAGGTGGTTCATAACATCGACCCCAACGTTCCGCTGGAGAAGCCGATGACGCAGCGCGCCCAGTTCGATGAGTCCTACGCGCAGCCCAAGATGTTTGCGCGCATGGGAGGCTTTTTCGGCGGGCTGGCTGCACTGTTGGTGGCTACCGGGCTCTACGGCACGTTGTCCTACCGCACCGCTCGCCGTACGGCAGAGATCGGAACGCGCATGGCGCTTGGGGCGCAGCGTGGACAGGTGCTTTGGATGGTGATGCGCGAGAGTCTGCTCATCAGCTGCGTCGGCACGGCACTGGGATTTCCGCTCGCCGTGATAGGTGTGCGTTTCTTAGGTTCCATGCTTTATGAGTTGTCTCCCTTCGATCCGTCGAGTTTTCTGGTCGCAACAGCTTGCGTCGCCCTGGTTGCCAGCGTGGCTGCGTTTCTACCGGCCTGGCGCGCGGCCAAGGTCGACCCCATAGTGGCGCTGCGCTACGAGTAAGGAGGACGCATGAACGGCTTACTTCAGGATCTCCGCTATGCTCTTCGCCAGTTGCGCAAATCGCCGGGTTTTGCGGCGGCGGCCGTCGTCACGCTCGCTCTCGGCATTGGCGCCAACACTGCGATTTTCAGTCTGCTCGATCAGGCGCTTCTGCGCAGCCTTCCCGTAAAAGATGTGGATCGGCTCGTAATCCTGAAGTATTCCGGCAGCAACATACCCGGGCGGCTGCAGTCGCGGACGGATGGAAAGTTCTACTTCTCCTATCCTATGTATCGCGACCTGCGCGACCGCAATTCCGTTTTCAGCGGGCTGATTGCCACGGATTGGACGCAGGTGGGAGTGCAATGGCATAACCAGCCCGACCTGGTCGCCGCGGAATTGGTTTCCGGCAATTACTTCGATGTTCTAAGCCTGCAGCCAGCAATGGGACGCCTCTTCGTCGCCGGGGACGACACGGTTCCGGACTCGAACCCCATACTTGTGCTGAGCTTCAGCTATTGGCAGCGGCGATTTGGCGCGAATCCGGAAATCTTGAACCAGACCATCCTTGTGAACGGGCATCCCTTCGCCGTGGTCGGAGTGGCGCCGCCAGGTTTTCACAGTGTTGTGGTGGGTGACACTCCCGATGTGTTCGTGCCTATGACGATGCAGGCTGAAATCATGGCCGGAAGAAAGGATCTCGACGACCACCACGCGAGTTGGCTGAACATTATCGGAAAGCTCAAACCTGGGGTGAGCCGCGAGCAGGCCGAGGCCGGCATTGCTCCTCTGTGGTACGCGCTCCGCTCCGACGAACTGAAGGGCGTGACGGGCGAGTCGAGCGATTTCCCCGACCACTTCCTGACCAAGTCGCATTTGCTTGTCCTCGACGGCGCTCGGGGATTCTCTCCGCTCCGTGGCGACGTTCAGATGCCATTGCTGATCGTGATGGGCATGGTTGCGCTGGTAGCGCTTATGGCCTGTGCCAATGTAGGCAGTCTTCTGCTGGTGCGCGCCTCCGGGCGCATTCGCGAAATGTCAGTGCGCTACGCGCTCGGAGCAAAGCGCAGAAGGGTCATTCAGCAATTGCTAGTGGAAGGACTCCTGCTCGGCTCTGCAGGAGGGTTGTTGGGCATGCTGCTGGCGCCTCAAGTCTCCTCCCTGCTGATAAGCATGATATGGAGCGGAGGCACAGGCGACCTTCCGTTTTCCGCCAGACCCGATCTGCGGATTATGCTGTTCAATTGTGGTTTGGCGTTGTTCGCCAGTCTTCTTTTCAGTCTGGCACCGGCGGCGCAGTTTTGGCGCCCTGATCTCGCGCCTGCCCTTAAGCAACAAGGGATGACTGCCCGAAGCGGCCCGCTCCGTTTCCGTCGCGTTTCGGTGGCAATGCAGATCGGGCTCAGTCTCACGCTTCTGGTAGGTGCTGGACTGTTCGTGCGCACGCTGCACAATCTGAGGTCACTCAATGCCGGATTTACAACCGATCATCTGGTGACATTTGGAATTGACCCTCGAATGGCGGGCTACGAACCGGTTCGCACTTTTGCACTTTACCGGAGTGTCTTCGAAACATTAAGTGGCTTGCCCGGAGTGCGTACCGTGGCTGCGACCAACGACCCCGAACTGGCGAACGACAACGAGAGTGGCAACATCGCTATCGCGGGTTACGCCGAAAAATCGCATGAGGATATGAACGTCGAGCAGCCGAATGTGAGCGCAGACTACTTCGCGACACTGCAGGTGCCGCTGCTCGCAGGCCGCGCATTCTCTCTGCAGGATTCGGCAGAATCGCAGAAGGTAGCCGTGGTTAACGAAAGTTTCGCGCGCCATTTCTTTGGTGATCCGCAACAGGCGCTTGGGCACCTCATCGGCTACGGCGGCGCGACGCCGAAAACCGATACCGCAATCGTCGGTGTCGTCAAAGACTCGAAGCATACAAGCCTTCGAGAACCCGTCGCGCCGACTTTATTCCGGCCCTATGTCCAACTTTCGCAGGCGCAAGCGATGACCTTCTATGTGCGCACGTGGCAACAGCCTGAAAGTGCGGAGAGTACGATTCGGCGCGCCATGCAAACTTTGGACTCGAACCTGGTGCTCGATACTTTCCGGACCATGAACGAGCAGGTTGACAACAACCTGATTGCCGAACGAGTAATTGCGTTGCTGGCTTCCGGGTTTGGAGTGCTCGCGGCTCTCATGGCTGCAGTGGGCTTATACGGTGTTCTGGCCTACTCGACGACGCAAAGAACAAGCGAGATCGGCATTCGCATGGCGCTTGGGGCTACGCGCGCGTCGGTAGTCAGGATGGTGCTGCTTGAGGTTTTGTGGCTGGCGGGAATCAGCATCGCGGTTGCCTTGCCTGTGTCATTGCTGCTGATGTACGCCGTGCGCAGCCAGTTATACGGCATCTCCGGCAGCGACCCGCTCACCCTAGGTGGCATGACCGTACTTGTAACCCTGGTTGCACTCGCCTCCGCTATGTTGCCCGCGCGACGCGCAGCACGGGTAGAGCCAATGGCGGCATTACGCCACGAGTGAAACAAGTTCGTAGGAAGCTGGGAGTGAAATGATTCGACTTAATAATATCGAGCGCAGTTACAAGACCGGCGCGGGTCAGACATGGGTTTTGCGGTGCGTCAACCTTGAAATTCAGTCCGGGGAATTCATCACTGTGATGGGGCCGTCGGGGGCAGGGAAGTCTTCGCTTTTGAACGCGCTCGCTCTACTGGACGACCAGTGGCAGGGCGAGTACTGGTTTCGGGAGCAGGCTGCGCACTCCATGAAGCGGAAAGAACGCGCGGAGCTGGCTAAGAAAAATATCGGCGTGGTCTTTCAGAGTTATCACCTGCTCGACGATCTCACGGTTCTGGAAAACATTGACCTGCCGCTCTCCTACAAAGATATTCCGCGCCAGCAGCGGCAGAGCCTTGTTGCCGACGTGCTTGATCGCTTTCAGATAGTTGCGAAGAAAGATCTCTATCCCAGCCAGCTCTCTGGGGGGCAACAGCAATTGGTCGGGATCGCGCGGGCAGTCATTCATAAGCCGGCGCTGCTGCTCGCCGATGAGCCGACCGGAAATCTCCATTCTTCGCAGGCCCAGGAAATCATGGAACTCTTCCGTGACTTGAATCGACAGGGCACAACGATCATGCAAGTCACGCATTCGGAAACGAACGCCGCTTATGGCACCCGCACCATTCAGTTGCGCGATGGCTGGCTGGTGGGCGATACGGCGAATCCAAATTTGCAAGCAGCGATGGAGCCGAGTGGGGCGGCGATGAAGCGATGAAGATTTATTTCCGCGGACGGTGCTTTCGTATTGCAATCATGGTGGCCCTGCTCTCGGTGAGCATTATGCAGGCGCAGATTCGCACCCCTGCTGTATTGCAAATGCCGCACTCGCATAATCCGCTCGGCCCCTACATTGCCGATACTGCGCCCGGGCCCGTGCTGACAAATTCTCCCCGGCTCGACCGACTGGTTCACGATGGGAAGTTGCTTCTGTCGTTGAAAGATTCGATTGATCTTGCGCTGGAAAACAACCTAGATTTGGCGATCGCCCGCTACAACTTGCCGATTGCCGATGCGGACTTGCTTCGTACAAAAGCTGGTGGCAGTTTTCTTGGTGTCAACACCGGTGTGGTGCAGGGAACCCCGGGAGGAGGGGTCGGGGGCTACGGCGCCGGAGCGCCGGGAGCGGGCGCTGGTGGCACGACCGGCGGGGCAGGCGGCGCTGGCGCTGGCGCATCTGGGCTGGTGCAATCCACACTGGGCGGAGGGACGCCGGTGTCATCGTATGATCCGGCGCTTTCGGTGATTTCTGGGCTTGAGCATCTGACTTTGCCTTTGTCGAGTACGCAAATCTACGGTGTGCCATCCTTGCAGTTGAATACGACTCAAGTGAACGCCACTTACTCGCAAGCTTTTCCTACAGGCACTTCGATTTCTTTTGAGTTCAACAACAACCGGCAGACTACGAACAGCATTTACACCTTCCTGTCGCCGGCTTTGAGTACTTATTACCGCTTTACTTTCCAGCAGCAACTTCTCGCTGGATTTGGTTTCGGGCCGAACCTGCGCTATTTGCACATCGCCAAGAACAACAAGAAGATCTCCGATATCGCCTTCAAGAACCAGGTCATCGCCACAGTTACTCAGGTCGAAAATATGTATTGGGATCTGGTGAACGCCTATGAACAGGCGCGAGTGGATGAACAATCGCTGGCCTTTGCCGATCAGACGTTGGAGAATGCCAGGAAGCAATTGCAGTTGGAAAGCATTCCGCAAATGGATGTGATGAAAGCGGAGGCCGAGGTTTCCAAACGCGATCAGGACTTGACCGTGGCGCGTACGACCCTGCAGTTGCAGGAATCGTTGATGAAGAACGCGCTGACCAAGAGTCTCGACGATCCCGTCCTCGGAGAAATGCCGGTCGTGCCGACCGATCTTATGCAGACCAGCAATACCGAAGCTGATGCGAGTGTGCCGATTCTCGATTTAATTGGCCAAGGGCTGCAGAATCGCCCGGAGTTGCTGGAGACCGACATCGATCTGGCCAACCGGCAGATCAGCAGAAAGGCGGAGCGCAACGCGCTGTTGCCCAGTCTTTCGCTCGTCGGCTTTTATGGCGGCAGTGGTCTTGCGGGAACACCTTGCTACCCTGTTGTTTCCCCCTGCGTTCCATCTACTGCCCCTACCGATCTTTCGGGCGCCTGGCAAAACACCTTCAACGATTCTTCGCCAGATTATTTTGTCGGACTCAACCTGAACATTCCATTTCGCAACCGCGTCGCCAAGGCTGACCAGTACCGTTCGGAGTTAGAGTATCGCCAGGCTAGCCTACGCAAAGAGCAGTTGAAAAAGCAGATTCGCATCGAAGTGCGCAATGCACAGTATGCGCTGGAACAATCGCGAGCCAGGGTTGACTCAGCTCGTAAGGCCAGAGATCTGGCGGAGCGCACCTTTGAGATTACGAAAAAAGAGCAAGACCTGGGATCAGGTTCCAGTTACCAGACTATGACGGCGCAGCGCGATCTTTCGGTGGCTGAACTTGACCTGGTCACGGCCATGACCACCTACCGGAAAGCCAAAGTAGAACTTGATCGCACAACGGGCACGACTTTGGAACATAATGGAGTGCTGATTGAGGATGCCGTGACCGGCACGGTCGGCGCCTCGTCTCCATAGATCATAGCTCATGCCCACTTCGGCCAAGCCGCAAGATTCACGATCGGTGCCGCCTTCCCATCCACCCGAGAAACGCACACCCCGCGTTCTGGTAGCCGACGATCAACCTCACATCCACGAGGCTCTGCAACTTCTGCTTCGTCCTCACGGCTATCGATTAGAAAGCGCCAAGTCTCCCGCCGAAGTCAGGGAAGCACTGTCGGAGAATTCTTTCGACGCTCTGCTGATCGATCTCAACTACACACGGGACACGACTTCGGGCAAAGAAGGTTTGGATCTGCTTTCGGAAATCGTTGCACTCGACAGCAATCTACCGGTGATCGTGATGACAGCGTGGGGCAATGTCGAACTGGCGGTCGAGGCCATGCGTCGCGGAGCGCGAGACTTCATCCAAAAACCCTGGGAGAATGATCGGCTCCTCGCAATCCTGCGGACGCAAGTCGAATTGCACCATGCCCTTCAGCGCGCCGAACGGCTCGCGGCCGAGAACAGGCTTCTCCAAGTGCAAGGCCGGCCGGAATTCATTGCTTCGGCCGCGTCCATGCAACCGGTCTTAGAGACGATTGCGCGGGTCGGGCCTTCCGACGCGAACGTCCTGATTACCGGCGAACATGGCAGCGGCAAAGAGGTGGTCGCGCAAACCTTGCATGCGCTTTCGTTGCGGGCTTCGCGGTCGATGGTTGCGGTGAATACTGGCGCGCTGGCGGAGGGACTTTTCGAAAGCGAGCTTTTTGGACACGTGAAGGGCGCATTCACCGACGCACGAACCGATCGCATCGGACGCTTTGAACTGGCCGATGGCGGTACGATTTTTCTGGACGAAATTGGAAATGTGCCCATCCGTCAGCAGGCAAAATTGCTGCGCGTGCTCGAATCCGGCGAGATCGAACGGCTGGGATCCTCGCGGGCAAGAAAGATCGACGTGCGGCTGATCTCAGCCACCAATATCGATCTTCAGGCCGCATGTTCCTCAGGCCAGTTCCGAGAAGATCTGCTTTTTCGCCTCAACACGGTTGAGATTCATGTGCCCCCGCTCCGCGAGCGCCGCGAAGACATTCCCACCCTTGCCATCCATTTTCTCCGGCGCTACGCGTCGCGCTATCGCCGCGAAGTCGCGGGCTTCGACAACTCGGCTCTGCAAGTCATAACGCAATATGCCTGGCCGGGCAACGTTCGCGAGCTGGAGCATACGCTGGAGCGCGCCGTCCTGATGTGCCGCGGAAATGAGATTCAACCCGCGGACCTCGGATTGAATCTGCAGCGTCCGCAGGCGCAAAATTTCGAGGAACTCAGCCTGGAAGCAGTCGAGACGCTGCTCATCCGCAAAGCTCTGCAACGCTTTCAGGGAAATATAAGTCAGGCCGCGGAAGCCTTGGGGCTTAGCCGGGGCGCTCTCTACCGGCGCATGGAGAAGTATGGGCTCTAGTCCGCAGACCAGCGGCAAGGCCGGAACAAGAAAAATTCCCCGAAAGCGCGCTCGCCTCCTCTACGAACATCGCATCAGCCTTTACTCCTTGATAGTAGCTTTACCAGGAATTGTGGTCAGCGGCATTCTGATCTGGCTGCAGCCCTGGTCTTTGGAATCGAAGGTTGAGCTGTCGCTAGCGGAGTTGTTTGTCTGGTGGTTGCTCTCGCTGGCGTTGCACGAGCAAACCGTCCGCCCATTGCAGACCTTGGCCAACGTGGTTGCAGCCCTGCGCGAAGAAGACTATTCGTTTCGAGCTCGCGGAGCCAATCCGGACGACGCGTTGGGTGAGCTTTCGCTCGAGGTCAACGGGCTCGCCGACCTGCTCGCAGGTCAGCGAATCCGCGCCATCGAAGCGACCGCACTGTTGCGACGTGTCGTCGAGGAAATCGATGCTCCCTTATTCGCATTTGACCCTGACGGTGTGCTTCAACTCGTGAATCCCGCGGGTGAAAAACTTCTTCAGCAAGCCGCAGTTCGTCTATTGGGACGAACGGCTGGCGAAATTGGGTTAGCCGATTGCCTAAGCGCGACGAACGAAGCGCTGGTGGCTTTGCCGCCCAATACTTCCAGCGCTCGATGGCTGGTACGGCGAAGCAAGTTCCGCGAAAAAGGTGTGCCTCATACTCTGGTAGTCTTGTCAGACGTAAGCCGGGCGCTGCGGGAGGAAGAGCGGAACGCGTGGCAACGTTTAATCCGGGTACTCGGGCACGAGCTCAACAACTCGCTGGCGCCTATTAAATCGATCGCGGGGAGCCTAGGCAGTCGCCTCGCGGAGACTCAACTCGATCCCGAACAGCGCCGCGATTTTGAGCGCGGTCTCGCCATTATTGAGGAGCGCACGGCGTCGCTCAATCGATTCTTACAGGCATATCGACAACTAGCGCAGATGCCGCCTCCGGTAATAAGAAAAGTTGCGCTGCTTCCAATTGTCGAGCGAGTCGTTTTTCTCGAGACTCGGGTCATGGTGGCCATCTCTCGTGGTCCGGATGTCACGTTGATGGTGGACTCAGACCAGATCGAGCAGATGCTCATTAATCTCGTGCGCAACGCCGTTGAAGCAGCGCTTGAGCCAGGCTCAGGAGATGCCGGCCCCGCGAACTCCGAGACAGGACCTGATCGCAGCGGGCCGCAAGTAACATTGAGCTGGGCGCTCGAAGATCACAGCGTGGAAATAACGATCGACGATAATGGGCTGGGACTCCTGAATCCGAGCAACGCGTTTGTACCCTTCTACACGACCAAGCCGGCGGGAAGTGGCATTGGATTGGCGCTCTCTCGGCAGATCGTCGAAGCCCACGGAGGCTCAATCGAGCTGTCAAACCTGAACGGAAAGAGGGGCTGCCGGGTCCGAGTAAATCTGCCGCGGAGTTGAAGGAAATCCCCCCCAGCTGGGGCATCCCGGACCCTGCTTTTCTGCAACTAAAGAATTAGTTACCTTTTCGCGTTTCAATCGTCTAATAGGCTAATTGGAGGAACGGGTAGTGCCGCGAAAGCAGTCAGAGACGCTGACCGAAGCCGAGCTGCGAATCATGAACGTGTTGTGGCTCAAGGGTTTTGGGACGGTCCAGTTGATTCTGGACTCCCTGGTGGAGAAGCCCGCTCTGGCGTACAACTCGGTTTTGACTACCATCCGGGTGCTCGAGCGCAAGGGCTACGTCAAGCATTCCAAGGACGGTCGCGCCCATGTATACGCTCCGCTGGTGGGACGGGCCGAGGCGTCTCGCTCAGAGATCCTCCACCTGGTCGGCCGTTTCTTCAAGAACTCCCACGAACAGCTTGTTTTGAACATCCTTGAGGATCAGGGCATGTCGACGAGAGAACTTGACCGTCTGCGCGAGATGCTGGATCGGAGTGGCGCGAAATGATCTGGCCTCAATTGCAAATCATTGCCGAGGTGGCGACTGGCCGGTTTCTGAATTCGCTTCCTGAAGGATTGCTCATTGCTGCGTTTGCCGGAGTGATGTTGCGCCTTTTACCCCGGCAGAACTCCGGAACACGATTTGCGGTTTGGTTCGTAGCTTTGCTGGCCGTGGTTGGGTTGCCTTTCATCAGCGGCATGACTGGCCCACGTTCTCTTCTGGCGGCAGGCGGCATGCGGTCGGTAATCACTTTGCCGGCGGGATGGGGAATCTTCCTGTTTCTTGCCTGGGCTCTGGCGGCGTTGGTTGCAACGCTTCGCTTAGTGATTGGACTTTGGCGGCTGCGTGCGCTGCGCATGAGTTGTGTCGCGATCGACGGGAACGAACTCGACGCCTCGATCCGAAAAACTCTGGCCGATTTTAGCTCGGAGAGAGCGGTAACCCTCGCCACGTCTGAGCGCATGAGCGTGCCGGCCGCAATCGGATTTTTCAAGCCGATGATCGTCATTCCGCTCTGGGCTCTGCAAGAACTTACATCTGACGAATTGAACATTATCCTGCTTCACGAATTTGCGCACCTGCGCCGCGGCGACGCTTGGACCAACCTGCTGCAGAAGACCGTGCGGGCTTTGTTCGTTTTCCATCCAGCGGTGTGGTGGATTGAGAGTCGGCTCTCACTGGAGCGGGAGATGGCCTGTGATGATCAGGTGCTGGCCCAAACTGCCAACCCGCGCGGGTACGCGAAGTGCCTGATCGCTCTTCTGGAGAAAAGTGTGGCGCGCCGTAGTTTGGCGATGGCGCAAGCGCTTGTGGATCGCGCGCGAGAGGCTTCTTTGCGCTTGGCGCAAATCCTCGACGTGGCCCGGCCTAATTCCGGACGCGTTTGGAAACCAGCTCTGGGGCTCGTAGGTTTCTTTTCAGTGCTCTGCCTCATGCTCGTGCGACACGTTCCACAGTTCGTTGCGTTTGACGCGAACCAGCCCGCGCTGCATGGTTCCGTTCGTAAAAGTGACGTCCCATCCCCGGCGATCGGCCAGACCCAGTCTTCCGGGGCAGTTGTGATTCCAGCGGCTCTGCACACGAGTGAGTCATCCCCGAAGAAGCTTCCGAAAAGCCGCGTCACGCAGGCTGTTAGACATCTTCACGAGAATCAACGCATGGTCCCGCAGGTCGCTGCGGCACGATGGATACAAGATGTCATGTCGGGCGAAATCAACCAGCCCGTCGTTCCGATCGCGGAGACGGTGCTGGTAATTCGAACGACAGAACGCGTGGGTCCGAACGCATGGCTGTGGAGCGCCTCCGTGTGGCGAGTCTCCTGGCAGAACGCTGCTCCGGCGAATCCCGATCAAAATGTAGCGGCGCGGGGAACGGTCGCCCACAAAACGTAGGCAAATTTTTTTGGTAGTAACAACTAAACAATTAGTTACAAGGAGAAGTGAAAATGCAAAGCTGGAAGACAAACCTTACCCGGCGCCTGCTTGCGGCCGTGGTCGCCGTAGTATCAATCGCGTCGTTGGCTGGTTACGAGTTAGCCCATGCTGCAAAAGCAGCGGTGGTGGCTCCGGCAGCCGCGCCGCTCGACGACAACAGTGTCGCCGCCATCCTCACGCTCGACCGCGCCATGGAAACGCTGGCAGCACGGGTCACCCCCGCTGTCGTGAACGTGACCGTGACGTCGAAAGAAAAAGCGCAAGAAGGCGACGACCAATCCTCAGATGAAATACAGCGCTTCTTCGCACCGTTTGGCGGCTCGCGACAGTTTCGGATCGTGCCGAGAAGCCAACGTGACCGTGTGGAACACGGCTTGGGCAGCGGCGTGATTATTTCTCCCGATGGTTACATCGTAACGAACAACCACGTGGTGGACGGAGCCACTGACATTCACGTGACTATGACCAACCGCGAAGTGCTGGCGGCAAAACTTATCGGCACAGACCCGTTGACCGACTTGGCAGTGATCAAGGTGAACGCGTCGAACTTGCCCAGCGTGCCTTGGGGCGATTCGGCCAATCTTCATCCGGGTCAAACAGTGCTGGCTTTCGGCAATCCTTATGGATTCCGCTTCACGGTAACGCGTGGCATTATCAGCGCGCTCAACCGTCCGAATCCGGATGCGAGCGATCGCCGCAAGCCCGGAGAGTTCATCCAGACCGACGCGGCCATTAATCCCGGAAATTCCGGTGGTGCGCTGGTCAATGCGCGCGGTCAGCTGATCGGGATCAACACCTTCCTCGTTTCATCCAGCGGTTCGTTCTCTGGCATGGGCTTCGCGATTCCCGCACAGATCGTGCAGCCTACGGTGGAAACTTTGATCCGCGACGGCAAGGTCAGTCACGGACTCATCGGCATTGGCATCTCGGACGTAACTCCGGATAACGCCAAGTTCTTCCAGATGAGCACCGCGACCGGAGCCCTTGTGACTCAGGTCGATCCCAATTCGGCGGGCGGAAAAGCTGGCCTGAAAACCGGCGATGTCATCACCAAGTTCAACGGCCAATCCGTGACGGATGCCGGACAGTTGCAGATGGAAGTCGGGCAGAAGCGGCCGGGCGATACCATCCAGCTTGAATTGGTGCGCGATGGCAAGACCGTCAACTCTTCAGTCACGCTGGAAGCGATGGGAGCAGCGAAAGGCGATGCGACCGCGGTCACGGAACATGGCAAAGGCCGCTGGGGGCTGAGCCTCGGCGAACTGGGGCAGGGCGAGCGCGATCAGTTGCAAGTTCCAACTGACGTTCACGGCGCGGTGGTTGAAGATGTGCAGCCCGGAAGCCCGGCCGACAACGCCGGCTTGCAGAAAGGGGATGTAATTATCGAAGTCAACCGGCACTCCCAACAGTCTGCAGACGAGGTCGCAAAAGCGCTGTCGAATGTTCCGAAGGGACAAGATGCGCTGGTGCTGGTCTGGTCAAACGGAGGCAATACATTCCGCGTATTGCATCCTGCGCAAGAGTAGTTATCTGCTTGCTTGTGCTCCGCCCCGGCCAACGCCGGGGCGGAGTACAGCAATGCTGAGCTAGGTAGGCGCACCCGGTAATGGCAGCCAGATTTGAAAACGCGTCTCACCCGGTTTGGAATTGACCTGAATATTTCCCCGATGCTTCTTCACGATTCGCTGTACCGTATCCAGTCCGAGGCCAGTTCCTTCCCCAACTCCTTTGGTCGTGAAAAACGGTTCAAAGATGTGGGGCTGCACCTCGTCAGGAATTCCCGGGCCATCGTCACCAATCTCAACCACAACGCAACCGTCGTCGCGATACGTGCGGATGCGAAGTTCTCCTTTTCCGTGCATCGCATCAATCGCGTTGTCGATAATGTTCGTCCACACCTGGTTCAGTTCGCTGCCAAATGAATTGACCAGCAGGGGAACGGGTTGATAATCGCGCTCCACCACCACTCCGTGTTTCAGTTTGTGATTCAAAATCGTCAGCGTGGTTTCCAGGCTCTTTACGATGTCCACGTTTTGTACCGGCGCCTGGTCCATGTGCGTGTATTCCTTGATTGCGCAGACGAGGTCTGATATCCGCGAGGTGCTGCTCTCAATTTCGTGCACCAAACTGGCGATCTCCACGGAAGCGGAAATCCTGACCAGAGCGGCGCGCGCGGTTGCGCCTTCCAGATTTGCGAACAGCGATTCGACGACCTCCGGTTTAATGTTGCGCCGCGCCAAGCCAGCAGCCAGCATCCATAAATCGCTCTGTCCGTGACTGCGGAGCAAGGAATCAATCTGATCTTCGAGGTCAGCGACAGTGAGAGCATCAGGCGGAACAATATCCGTTTGCGTGAATGAAGTTTCCAGCTTTTCGATCTCGCCTTTCTGTGCGGGCGTGAGATCGCGCTTCCCCAGTTCGAGGCTCGCGTCCCTGATCTTCTTCAGCATGTGCCGCAATTGGCTGGCGGCGCGCTTCGCGGCCGATGCCGGATTGTTGAGTTCATGCGCCAGTCCTGCCGAAAGTTTTCCCAGGGAAGCCAGGCGGTCTTGCTGCTGCTCAAGGCGGGTGACTTCGCGGATCCGGTCGGACATCATGCCCACCAGTCGCTGAGTCAGTTCCGGCATTTTCTGAACCAACTGCGGAAACGACGACGCAGGAAAACGCAGCGCGCGGCTATCCATCAAGGCTCGCCCGCTTACGGTAAAAGTCTTCATTCTCGAAAATGGCAGCGTTCCTGTAATCTCGCCCGGCTCCAGGTCGAAGATGAAGGTTTCACCGCCGCGTTCGCCCCGGCCCTGGAGTTTTCCTTGCAGAATCACGAACATGGCATCGGCGGGAGTGCCTTGCTGGGCATAGACATCACCCGCTTTGAGAATCAATTCCTGAGATTGGCTGATAAACCAGTCGAGCTGATCGTCTGGCAAATCGGCGAACGTGGGAACACGTCTTAATTCTAATTTGTCGACCATTTATACCTTGCTCAAATATTGATGGATAAACTGCACGGCGACCGATCCCTCACCGACTCCCGAAGCCACACGCTTGATAGAACCGTGGCGCACATCTCCCACGGCGAAGATCCCGGGAACGTTGGTCTCCAGCAAATACGGATCCCGCTCGAGGTTCCATCCTTTTGTACGTTGACCGTTGCGGATAAGGTCCGGACCAGTCAACAGAAACCCGCGGTCGTCTCGCTCGACGACGTCCGCCAACCAATCTGTCTGCGGCAACGCTCCGATAAAAATAAACATGGCACTCGCCTGCACTCGTTCAGTCTTGCCGGTATCGGAACAAAGCACTGAGATTTCTTCCAGATGCGTTTCGCCATGCGCCTCGACCACGCTGGCATGCGTCCACAACTGAATGTTGTGCGTCTCCTTGATCTGGTCGATCAAATATTGTGACATTGTGCTCGACAGCGATTCGCCGCGAACAAGAATTACGACGCGCTCCGCGTACTTTGCGAAGTTCATCGCGGCCTGGCCTGCCGAGTTCGCGCCGCCCACCACGTAGACATTCTCGCCCTTGCAGGAAAGAGCCTCGGTCGCACCGCCACCGTAGTAAATTCCCGCACCCTGTAACCGTTCGATGCCCGGAACATCCAGCCGTCGCCACTGCACACCAGTAGCGACCATGAGAGCGTGACAGGAGATCTCGTTTCCATCCGGGAACTTGATAATTCGGTAAGGCCCCTCTACTCGGACGCCGACAGCTGCCTGCGAAAGAATCTCCACTCCAAAGCGCTCAGCTTGCACCACGGCGCGGCGCGCCAGGTCGGTGCCACTGAGCCCGGCAGGAAAGCCAAGATAGTTCTCGATGCGCGAACTCATGCCAGCCTTACCGCCGGGTGCCTCCCGCTCAATCATCACCGTGTGAAGGCCCTCGGAGGCTCCATAAACGGCAGCCGCCAGACCTGCCGGTCCTCCGCCCACAATCGCCAGATCATAGAAATTAGTCTGTGCACGAGTTCGCAGCCCGACCTTCTGCGCAACGTCGGCCGGCACGCCCTCAAGCAGTTTCGTTCCGTCGGGGAAGAGCACTACGGGTAGATTTGTAGCCTCTGGACCCAGAGCTTCCAGCAATCGTTTGGTTTCAGGATCATTGGCAGAAAGCTCGACGTCAGTCCACTCATAAGGGACACGGTTGCGCGCCAGGAAGTCCCGGAGTTCATAACATTTGGGTGCCCAGCGAGTGCCCAGCACGCGGATCCCTTGAAACGCCGGATGGAACGAAGCCTGCCAATCGTCGAGCAAGTCATCCAGTTGCGGATACAAGTGCTCGGATGGCGGGTCCCACGGCTTCAGGAAAAAATAATTGATGCTGGCCTGATTGATGGCGCTGATCGCGGCATTGGTATCCGCATACGCAGTAAGCAACGCCCGCTTTGCGCCGGGGAAAATTCCCATTGCCTGTTGCAGAAATTCCACGCCATCCATGCGCGGCATGCGTTGGTCGGCAAGCAATAAAGCCACGCTGTCATTACGCAACTGCAACTGCTTTAACAGATCGAGCGCCCCCTCAGGCGAATCGCTTCCTATCACGCGATATTCAGCGCCGTACTGCGAGCGCAGATCGCGCTCGATCGCGCGCAAAACATCCGAATCGTCGTCCACGCTTAGCAGGATTGGTTTGGCCATGCTCGTTCTCAGTTCCACACAAAAGATGATTTCCCAATTCGATGTTCGCAGATCGAATTGCGATGCACTTCAGTCGATCCCCAGTTCTTTAGCCAGCGCTTTCCATTTGCCGTCGACCATCGCTTTCGTCTTTGCATCCATAACGATCTCATCGGGCCAGGGCCGCGTGAAGCCTTCGGTAGGCCATTTGCGGGTTGCGTCGATGCCCATCTTGGAGCCGTAATTAGCGAGGCGGGAGGCGTGATCAAGAGAGTCGATGGGACCCAAAGTGAATTGAATATCGCGCTCCGGGTCGATGTGATTAAGGACCTTCAGAGTCACGTCGGGAATGTTTTGCACGTCGACGTCTTCGTCGACCACGATGATGCACTTGGTGAACATGGCTTGGCCGAGCGACCAGATGGCGTTCATCACCTTGCGAGCCTGTCCGGGATAGGACTTGCGAATCGAAACGATCATCAGGTTGTGGAAGACGCCTTCGATGGGAAGATTAATGTCGACCAACTCCGGAATCGTCAGGCGCATCAGCGGCAGAAAAACGCGCTCAACCGCCTTGCCCATGTAAGCGTCTTCCATGGGCGGCTTACCGACGATGGTAGTGGCATAGATGGGATCTTTGCGATGCGTGATGCACGTCACGTGAAAGACAGGGTAGAGATCCTCGAGCGAGTAGAAGCCGGTGTGGTCTCCAAAAGGGCCTTCAGTGCGAAGTTCGTCGAGGTTCACGTAACCTTCGAGTACGATTTCGCTGGTTGCGGGAACTTCCAGGTCGACGGTCTCGCACTTAACAAGTTCGACAGGAGCGGCGCGAAGAAATCCGGCGATCAGATATTCCTCAACGTCCGGCGGCGCCGGGACGATGGCGGAAAAAGTGACCGCAGGGTCAGTGCCAATGGCGACGGCAACTTCCATCTTTCCCGAAGGATGATTTCCGTCAGCCAGAACCTGGCCTCCCGAAGTGCGCGCCATGATGTCGACCGCGGCCGACGTATCTTCGACGGCCGCTCTCATGCGCTGCCTCGCATGCTCCGCTGCAACCTTCTGTCTCTGCCAATGCGCTCCAGTAGTGCGGGCGTCGTAGACCTGGAGGCGATACATCCCAACGTTGCGTTTGCCGGATTTCGGATCGCGGGTCGTTACGCAGGGAAGAGTGATGAATCGGCCGCCGTCTTGGGGCCAGCACTGCAGGATGGGGAAATCGAGGAGCGAAAAATTATCGCGCTTGATTACTTCTTTGCACGGACCGGTCGGGACAGTCTTAGGAAAAAACTTACCAGCCTCGGTTAAGAGAGGAAGCATTTTCAGTTTGTCGAGGAAGCCTTGCGGGGATTTGAGGTCCATGAACACCCGGATGCGATTGGCGAATTCATCGAAGGAATTGACTCCAAGGGCCAGCTTCATTCGAGCTTCGGAGCCGAACTGATTGATCAGGAGCTGTGAGCCTGGGTAGTTCTTGATGTTTTCGAATAAAAGAGCGGGTCCGCCCGGTTGCCCTGTTTTCGATTTGCTGACACGGTCGGTGATCTCCGCAATCTCCAGGATCGGGTCTGCTTCGGTTTGAATGCGCTTCAGTTCGCCGGCGCGGTCAAGGGCGGCGATCCATTGGCGGAGGTCGTCGAAGGACAAAGGTGTCTCCTAGAACGAATGATTATACCGAGTCGGCGGGAAGAAGGACTTGGCCACGGATTAACACGGATTCGGACGGATAGAGAAAAGGCTTAGCCACGGGGAACACAGACGAGCGAGGGGTAAATGTTTACAGTTTGCCGCGCAGCATGGTGATTACGTCATCGGAGGTGACTACACCGACTAGCTTGTTGTGCTCATCGATCACCGGGAGAGTCACGAGATTGTACTTGTCGAAAAGTTCCGCGACCTCGTTGTCACCGGTCTCTTTGTGCGTGAAGACGAGAGGCTCTTGAGTGAGAGAAAGAAGCGGCGTGTTGGACTCGGCCAGAACAAGTTTTACCAGGGGCACAGCTCCCGCGAGCGTCCCGTGCGAGTCGACAAGATAAATATTGCTGACAGATTCAACGCCGCCCTCGAATTCACGCATGACGCCGATGGCGTTCTCAACTGTGGCCGTCACCGGAAGGGCAAGAAACTCGGTGGTCATCCGTCCAGCAGCGGTTTCTTCGCGGTGTTCGAGCAGTTCGACGACTTCCTGGCTGGCGCCGGGCTCCATCTCGACGAGGATCTGTTCCGTGCGATCCTGCGAGAGATCCGCGAGCAGGTCTGCGGCAGCGTCGGGATCCATTTCCTCGACGATGTCGGCGGCTCGCTCTGAGTCGAGGGATTCGACGATCGCCTTCTGCACCTTGGGATCGACTTCTTCCAAAGTCTCGGCCGCCACATCTTCGTCGAGGGTCCGAAAGACCGCTTCGCGCTCGTCGGGGGCGAGGTCTTCGACGATGTCGGCGATATCGGCCGGATGGAGCGTCGCCAGACCTTCGTGAGAGATTTTGAGCTTGATCCGGCGCGCGGGATCAGTTTCGATTAAGTCAATAAAGCTCCACGGGATGGTGCGCGGAGGAATTCTCTGAAGCAAGATGTGGAGAGCGGCGCGGGGCGCGAGACCTCGCAGAAGGCGCCGAATGGCGCCACGGGCGCCGATATCCACAGACTGAACGCGCAGCACGGCGTGAGTGCGCCCGGCCTCGATCATGGCATCGACTCGAAGGTCGACGTCGTTAACACGAACTACTTTGCGTCCATTAATGTCGATGACCTGTTGATCTAACAGATCGCGTTCCAGCAGAAACAAGCCTTCTGCGCCGTTGGCGGCGGGCCAGTCCGTGGGTTTGCTCGAGCTATGAATATTGCCGTCAATAGTGGAAACGGCGGAGAAGGGAAGCACGCGGTTGCCGGACTTCGTTTTGACGATAAATGAGGCAATTCGGTCGCGGTCTTCCTGAGGAGCAAGGGTGACTTCGCGCACGCGCCCGGCCGCCGCCCCAGACGCGTCATACACGGTGGCGCCGAGAAGCTCGGAAAGAGGCAGCGTAGTCATCCGGGCTAGAGGATAGCTGAATTCTGGCAGAGAGAGAAATGATTTGTTCGGGAATGAGAAACACTTTTCCTTCGCGCTCAGGCAGCTTTATTTCCGAAGCAGCAATTCCGAAAACTGAAAGATACGGTCGATCGTAACTGCGACGATACCCGTCCCAATCACAGTGGCCATCTTAATGGTTAATGCCTTGGTGGCAGCTTTATCTCTGGTGGTGCGCCAGACAATGGGCAGGTTCACTCCGGCGCTGGCCAAAGAAGTAAGCACGGTCGTACTGCCGGCGAGAGCTGCGGTTATTTTGCCGTGCATGGCCATGGTGGCTGCCGCGGCTGTAGTGCTGGCGCTACTTACAAGGCCGCCGAAAATGCCGGTGGCAAGCATGCCTCCGCTACCAAAGTATCTAGTGAGGAGAGTCCCGCCGATTTCTATGGAAATGAACACTATTCCGAACCAGAGAACCTTTGTCAGCGAGATCGGAGAGGTGAGCGTTAGCGTGCCGGGCACGCTTTCTTCAATTCTGCGGTCCCGCCACACCCAGAACCCGGCAACCAGAGTCATGGCCAGGAGCGGCACAAGGGTTGCACTCAGAGATCGGGGGGAAAAAATGGTGGCGAGAATCAGATTTCTCGCGAACATGGCAATCGTGGTCAACAGGCACAGAGTTGTCGCCCTGCCAACCAAACCAGTCGCCCGCAGGCGAGTGCCTAGCTCCGCAACCGTGGCGCTGCTATTCACCAATCCGCCGAACAGCGCACCGAGATAGAGGCCGCGTGTGCTGTAGATGCGGAGGAAGACGTAATTCACAAATCCGATTCCAGCGATGGCAATAACGCTGATCCACGCGTCGCTGGGGTTGAAAAGTTGCCAAGGGTCAACATAGCGGTTGGGGAGCACCGGATAGATGACAAAGCCGATCAGTCCCAGTAAGACGGCGCTGCGAATCTCAGCCGGCTGCAAACCGCCGGCGAACCGGCTTAGTTCCGTCTTCCACGCGAGAAGCATGGTCATGACGATCGCACCCGCCACCGGCGTGAAGATGTGACCGAGTCCGACCAGAACGCCGAGCAAGTAGTTCACCATCAAAGCCGCAGAAGTGGTGATTTCCAGCGAGCGATCGTGCAGAATACTGCGTGTATTCATCGCGGCAACCAGCAAGAACACACCGATCAACGCCGCGATAGCTACGCTTTGTGCAACAAGGGAAGCGAGCATGCCGAGCAGGGCAACGAGCGCGAAGGTTCTAATTCCGACGTCTTTGTTGGACCATTCGCGTTCCATCCCGACCAGCATGCCGATGCCGATCGCAACCGCCATTTTCAAGGCGATGGGTGTAGCGGGGAAATGTAAGGATTCCGATTGCATTCCGTCGATATTATTGCAACTGAGTGAATGCTAATACAGAATCTCTCTTTCGTGGCATTAAGCTTTGATGCGCAGCCCATATAATGACGGGAGTGCGGCTCATTCTTGACATCTTCGGGCAGACCCTCCGCACCCTCTGGGGCCACAAGCTGCGGTCGTTTCTGACCATGTTCGGCATCGCGTGGGGAGTGTTCTCTCTGCTGTTGCTGGTCGGGCTGGGAGAGGGATTCCGGTCGGGAAACAAGAAAGGATTCGACACGCTGGGCGTGAATGTGATGTTCATCTGGTCGGGTCGGGCTCCGGTGATGCAGGGGAGCTTCACGGCATTGCGGCAGTACTACCTCACCTACCGCGACTATCTCGACATTCTGCGCGACTGCAAGAGCGTGGCCGCGGCGGCTCCGATAATCCAGCGCGGGGATCTGCGGGCGGTGAGCGATTTCTTCCAGGCCAGCGGCCAGATCCTGGGAACCCCGGCAATGCTAAACCAGATTCGGTATCTCCCGATCAAAGATGGTCGCTGGCTCAATGAAATGGATGACGCGCAGAAGCGGACGGTAATTGTGCTGGGCGACGAAGCGCGCCGGACGTTGTTTCTAGGACGGCCTTCTGTAGGCAGCACGATCCTGGTGAACGGAGTGCAATTCGAAGTCGTAGGCACTCTTCAGCGCACCGGACACGGCGATGACAACGGACAGAACCTTCAAAGCTATGTTCCGTACAGCACCATGCGCGAGTATTTTCGATTGACCAAGGTGGGGGATGCGCCCGACGTAATCTCGTTTATCAATTACCAGCCCAAGACGCGGGCTCTCCATACAAAGGCACTGCAAGAAGTGCACCAAGTCATCGCGCGGAACCACGGATTCGACCCCAATAATCCTGATTCATTCGACGAGTGGGATTCGGTGCAAACCTGGGAGCAGGTCGACAAGATCTTCGACGCCATGGATACGTTCCTCGGGAGTGTGGGACTGGTGACGCTGACGCTGGGCGCGATCGGGATTATCAACATTATGCTGGTAGCAGTCGCGGACCGCACGCGAGAGATCGGATTGCGCAAGGCTCTAGGCGCAACCAACGCGAGCATCATGTTCCAGTTTTTTGTCGAGGGCGCGTTTCTGACCCTGCTAAGCGGAGGAATCGGAATCGCCGCAGCCGCCGGGTTGATGGGCGCTTTCTCGGGAGTGTCGCTGGGCCAAGGGTTTGACGCGCCAAAGCTAGTGGTCAATACGGCCTTGCTCGCGGTAGGCTCACTAGCATTGGCCGGAGTGGCGGCGGGATTGTATCCAGCGCGGCGCGCGGCCATGCTGCAACCGGTGGACGCTCTGCGGAAAGAGTAAAGCAGCTTCCCCATACCAGCTGCTAGCCGCTAGCCGAGCAGCTGTTTTGGCTAGAAGCTAGGAGCTAGAAGCTGAGACCTTATGCATCGAGACTTATTACAACAAGCGTTTTCGGCGATGCGGTATGACCTGCGCAAGACCTTGCTGACTATGGCGGGCATGGCGTGGGGAATTGCAACGGTAGTGTTGCTGCTGGCCTACGGTAACGGATTCGCCCGCGCGATCGTGAATATTTTTGAGAGCTTCGGGGCGACGGCCGTAGGAGTATTTCCCGGGCGGACGTCAGAACAAGCAGGCGGCAACAAGGCGGGAGTGCAGGTGCGGCTCACCAGCGATGACATGGAATTGCTGCGGAACAATGTACCGCTGTGCAAGCACGTGGCGCGCATGTGCAATAAGGATGCTACCGTGCAGAACGGCAATCGCTCGTTCACCATGCCCGTGCTAGGACTCGATCCCTCGATTCAAGACATCTGGGCTCTTGAAATGAGCCAGGGACGCTTCATCGATGAAGCCGATAACGATCGCCATGGTTTGCTTGCAGCGATCGGATCGGAAGCGAAGGAGAAGCTATTTTCAGGGATGCCCGCGCTGGGTCAGGACATCCGGGTCAACGGTGTGAACTTCGAGGTGGTGGGGGTCGTGAAGGCGCGCATGCAGGAGGGCAACGACGACGACAACCGAATTATTTACATCCCGTTTAATTCGATGGATGTGGTGAAAGACAATCATTATCTCGACGGAATCTGGATGGACTCGCTGGGCCTCGATCACGACAAGCTGGACCAGACGATTCGCGACACGCTGGCGACGGCCCACAACTTTAAGAGCACAGACAGGCGGGCGGTTTTTATAGACGACGCGCAGAAACAGCTGGCGCAGTTCGCGATCATTTCGATGGCTCTGAAGGTTCTGCTGGCTTTCATCGGAGCGCTCACGCTGGGAATCGGCGGAGTGGGTCTGATGAACATCATGCTCGTCTCGGTTACGCAGCGCACGCGGGAGATCGGCGTGGAGAAGGCGTTAGGGGCGCGGCGGCGCGACATCCTGTTTCAGTTTCTCGCGGAGGCGATGGTAATCACTGCGGTCGGGGGAGTACTGGGAATTGCGCTGTCTTATCTGATATCGGTATCGGTAGGGCGGCTAACGTTCTATAGCGCAATGGCCAAGCACGCGGAGGCGGGAGATATCCGGCTGGTTGTTTCTCCGATGATTCTGCTGGTGGCGACAGCAATTCTGGCAGTAGTGGGAGTGGTAAGCGGCATGATTCCCGCAATGCGCGCGTCGAGGTTGGATCCGATCGAGGCACTGCGTTATGAATAGGAACAGATTTGTTTTACCCCGTGTCCTCCGTGGTTAAGATTTCCTTCGCTATGACGTCATCCGAAGACATTTTGAATCTGCCGCCGCCGAAAGCGGACGTCCGCGTTGCTTACGGCAGCGACGAGAATCAGCTTGTCGATCTGCGACTGCCGAATGAAAAAGGTCCGCATGCGCTGGCGATCGCCATTCACGGAGGCTACTGGCGCGCGAAATACGATCTGGTGTACATGGGGCATCTATGCGCGGCGCTGACTGCAAAGGGAATCGCAACCGCGAACATCGAATATCGGCGTGTGGGAAATTCAGGTGGCGGATGGCCGGGGACTTTTGCGGATATACGCGCGGCCTATCAGTTCCTCGCACAGAATGCCGCCAAATATGATTTCGATGTTCGGCGAATCCTGGCGCTCGGACACTCGGCTGGCGGTCAGCTTGGGCTGTGTCTGGCAGCGCATGAGACGGGCGTGAAAGCCGTAATCTCGTTGGCAGGTGTCGTGGATTTACAGCGGGCGTATCAACTGCATCTGAGCAACGATGCGGTGGTCGAGTTTCTGGGCGGTACTCCAAAAGAGGTTGCGGATCACTATCGAGAAGCGGATCCGATGAAGCTGGCAATAGCCGCGCCGCAATGGCTGGTGCATGGCGCGGCCGACGACGTGGTGCCACCGGATTTCAGCATTGATTACACGAGCGCAAAGCACAAGATGAAAGAGAATGCGCGTCTGGTGCAGATTGCGGGCGCAGGGCATTTCGAGGTAGTCGATCCGCGGTCGGCGGCGGGAAAAGATGTGGGGCGAGTAGTAACGGAAGCGGTCGGGTGAAAGCCGGCCTAGGAGCCAGATCTTTTCCGTATCGCTTGTTCCGTCTCCGTTGCCTGTTGGCGCACATCGTTTGAAACATCTGGCACGTCTCGTTCGTAAGGGCGAATCGCCGGTAGATCCTCAAGTTGGCCGATAAGATAAAGCGCGCGCAGCGCTTCCCACACTTGCTCATTAGCAGGATCGACTACTGCTACTTCCACTCCGGCGGCGACATTCGCCCCGGTTCCGGCGACCGAACGAATCCGGCCCGGAATTGGCGAACGAATTTCCGCGATCTGTTTTTGTCCGTACTCCAGCTTCGCAATCAGCCCGCCTTGATGAATGGCCGTGCCAGGGCGGTCCGCATCAATGATGCGGCCAGATTCTGGGGAGGCAATCTGTGCGGGCTGCAGCAGCGCCAGAATCTGCAGACGGCCGGATGCATCGCCGAAACGCACCAGCGACAGTGCGGCATTGCCGCGAACCATCGGTGAGGGGTCGGATAGCAATTTCAGCAGCGCTTCATGAAAGCCCGCGCTCGCCGTGTCCTGGCCCATGACCCAGGCATCGGTGTTGCGCACTTCCTCCACCGGATCGGCCGCCAGTCGCACCAACTCCGGATACCACTGTTTCGCAGTAGCATCTTGCCGCGTGATGCGCTCGCCCACCTGAACCAGCGCCTGCTGAATGTGCCGCGGCTTCTTCGTGTCGTGCAGGTATTCCCTCACTTGCTGGTCAGAAAGCTTGCGGCCGAACCACGTGTTCCACCAAAACAGAAAAGGCATCAGGCAGATCAGCCACGCGGTTACGAAAAAGAGCAGCTTCTGCGTGCGAGACATGCCCGGCTTTCGCGCTTGGGCGAGGTCGACGGGCGGAGCTGGAATCGGCTTGGCTGACATAACTTGTAGACGGACGAATTGTTGCTACTAATCTACGACATCAGCATCGAGCACGCGCTCCTGCTCCAGATAATGCGAAACTGCGTACTGAGCCAGAAGCGGCGTCTGAAGCCGGATCTCAGCCCCAATCCATGCGCCTTTGGAGTAAGGCTTTGACTCCGATTCGCTTGGCCGCACAGCCGAAGCGGTCGTGACTGGTTGGGCTGGGGCCAGTCCGCCGCTGCCGAATTGCGGGCCGAAGTCGGCGCTTTGAATCTGACCAAACTGATTTATCTCGCGCCATGCCTCGTCGCCCACGGTTCCGGCCACGTCAATTTTCAATCTCACGATAGGCATAAAGCAAAATCTACCACAGAGACACGGAGGCACGGAGAAAACCCAAACAAATCAAAGAATTTCTCCGTGGCTCCGTGGCTCAGTGCCTCCGTGGTGGGTTCTCAGTTTTTAATTAGCTGTGTGGGAACCACTGATAAAGCATGAAGTACACGAGCACTCCGGTCACGCTGACGTACATCCACAACGGCCACGTCCAGCGCGCGATGACACGATGACGATCATAACGGCCCCGCAAGCCCCGGCTCAACGTAATGATCACCATAGGCACAATGATGATGGCCAGCGTGACGTGAGGAATCAGGACGACCAGATAAATAACATGCCAAAAATGGTCGCCTAGAAAACGGATGTCGCCGACGTGATAATGAAAATACAAATAGCAAGCCAGAAATAACGCCGACGAGACCACGGCGGCTATCATGCACGCACGATGCGCGCCGATACGTCCGCGAGCAATCAGGTATCGGCCAATCAACAGCAGCAGTGCGCTCGCTCCGTTCAAACTGGCGATTAGTGCCGGGAAGTAAGCGTATTTTTCTGGTATCACGCGGCCGGCCTCGTGCTGCGGCGGTTTGCCATCAGGAATGCGAGCGCGAACATCACTAGTGAAAATAAAAGCAAGGTCGCCATGGCCGAGGGCAGAGGAAATTGAGTTTCGATTCCCGGATAGAGCAAGTCACGCAGCGCCTCCACTCCATAGGTAAGCGGATTCATATACATGAGAGCACGAATCCATACCGAAGCGCCCGAGAGCGGAAACAGAGCGCCCGACAAGAGCCAAAGCGGAATCAGAAAAAGATTGATGATGCCGTGGAAGGCTGAGGTTGAGTCCATCGGCCAAGCGATGGCAAAGCCCAGCCCAGTGAGCGCGAACGACACAAGAAAGACGACGACGGCCACAAGCAAAACCTGAACCAGCCCAAGGTGGACGCCGGCGAACGGCGCGAACACCAGGAAAATCATTCCCTGGATTGCCGCGAGTGTTGTGCCCCCGAGAACTTTGCCCAGCACAATCGCCGAGCGTGGCACAGGTGCGACCATCACCGAGAGCAGAAATCCTTCTTTACGATCTTCGATGAGCGACATCATCGCGAAGATCGAAGTGAAAAGCACGATCAGAATCAGCGTGCCCGGATAAAAATAATCCATGTAATGCTGCTGCGCCGGCCCAGCGGTAGAGCGAAATGAGTTCCCAAATCCCGAGCCCAGCACAATCCAGAAAACCAGCGGCGACGCCAACACTCCAACCACGCGCGACTTCTGCCGGTAGAAGCGCACGATCTCGCGCCACCACAGCGTAAATGCGGGCAGCATCACTCCCGCAGAAGCGGGAGCAAGCGGTCTCGACAGTGCTACGGTTTGTGTGGCCATGAAATCTAACTCGCTTTCGGTGCCGCAGCTTTTGCCGCGGGAGCGGCGGGTTTTTTCTTAATGATGCCTTGGTCCCGCATTTCCCAATACGCATTCAGCATGAAAGTTCCCGAGAGCGCGAGCAAGATCAATGTCATAAACAGGCCATCGATGGTGGCCGACGGCGGCGACAGGGTAATCATGCCACTCATGAAAATCCACACCACTCCCAGCAACGGGAAGATGGCAAGTACAAGAGAAAGTATAAGCATCGTAGGTCGCAAATTACCTCCTGCTCTGTTCTTCTGCAGTCTGCGCGTCGTTTTGTTCAGTCCAGAACTTGTGTCCGGTGCGGCGAATAAAAACATCTTCAAGCGCCGGCCTGCTCACTGATATCCCCTCGATCTCTCCGGGGAAAGCCTCGACCACTTCAGTTACAAAGCGGTGCGCTCCTTCGCGCTCGATCCGCACCTGATTGTCGAGGATGGTAGTCTCCACGTGAAAGCGCGCACGGATTCGCTCGGCCAGCAATCCCGCGTCGTGAGCAGCCTCAAGCAACACCACATCTCCGCCAATCTCGCTTTTCAACTCCGCAGGCGTGCCCAGCGCCACCAGGTTGCCTTCGTTCATAATGGCCAGTCGGTCGCAGCGCTCGGCCTCTTCCATCAGATGCGTGGTGACCAGCACCGAAACATGTTCTTCGTCGCGCAGCGTCTGCAGATACTGCCAAAGGTCGCGCCGCGCGCCAGGGTCGAGTCCCGTGGTCGGTTCATCCAGCAGCAGCACTCCAGGATGATGCAACAATCCCTTCGCCAACTCAATGCGCCGCTGCATTCCTCCGGAAAACGTTTCGACCAGTTCTTTGGCGCGATCCGCCAGACCAACGCGCGAAAGAATCTCATGAATCCGCTTCTTCAACGGGGATCCGCGCAATCCGTAAAGATGTCCCTGATGCCAAAGATTTTCGTACGCCGTCAGTTTGATGTCGACGCTCTGTGCCTGAAAGACCACGCCAATCTGCCGCCGCAAACGCGCCGGTTCCTGCGCCGCATCGCAGCCCATGATCGTGGCGCGCCCCGCGGTCGGAAGCATCAAGGTGGAAAGAATCCGGAACAGCGTAGTCTTGCCGCTGCCATTCGGCCCCAACAGTCCGAACAACTCCGCCGGACGCACGTCGAACGAAACTCCATTCAGAGCAGTGCGGTTCTCATAGCGATGCACCAGCTTCTCTACGGAAATGACGGGCGTCACGGAAGCAAGTGTGAGTTCCGGGGCGGCATCGGCGATGGCAGAAACTTTCGAGACCAAAGGGGTTCCTGGATGATTGCACTACCAGTTTACGACGATATCGCATCCAGCGTAATGAGAATGAACAAAACAGGCAAACTGATCGAACGCTCCTTATGCAGGCGAAGCATTCCGCTGCGCCTCAGGAACGCGCTCCGCAAACGCGACCGGGACGTGCCGCCACACCTGAATCGCCAGCACCACCGTAGTCGCCAGCAACAGCGCTCCGACGGCCACGTGCGCAACAGTAGACACAACCATTGGCAGTTCCGGTTGCGCCGTGTCTCTGCCCCACGCGACTCGAGTCAAGAACGCCGTGAAACCCAGACAGAGCTGCGTGATCAACAGCGACAGCATGATTATTGCCGGACGTCGCACCGCTTCAATGTTCGAATAGACGGAGATTGCCCGCACTGCCGTCCAGGCCAGCACGAACGATACCGTCACCGCATTCAGCACATGCGGCCACCAACTCATCCCGTGATGGCGGAACATTCCGCCGAGGATGAGTTGCAGGTAGAGCACGAGAATCGAAAGCAACGTCAGCGTGATGAGGCTGGGCCGGCGCGAGTCGAACTCCACGCGTGGCACTTCTTCGACCCATTTTTTCCCGGTGAAGAGCGCGATCGCCACCGCAATGCAGAAAAAGGTTTGCGCCACCGTGGCATGAGCCGTGGAAATCCACGGCGGCTGGAAAAGCAAAACTGTAAGTCCGCCGAGAACGGCCTGTGCGATGACGGTGCAGAAAGCTCCAATCGCCAGCCAACGCAACCAGCGGCGCCGCTCCACCAGCAGAGTCCAGACCGCGATGGCCAGGGTCAGCGACACCAGCGTGCCCGCCACCATGCGATGACTCCACTCGTAGCGAACGCCGCCCACGAATTGCGGCACCTTCACCAGATATCCAAACGAAGTCGGCCAGTCGGGAACCGATAGCCCGGCATCGTTGCTCGTCACCAAAGCTCCGGCCGTGATAACAACCAGCGCCGCACATGCGGTAAAAACGGCAAAGGCATGGTGGGCGCGGTTATACGTGGCTGGATTGGTGTTCAGGCTGATTCCCCTTGGACGAAGACAAAGTTGAAGCGGCTGTTTAGAAGCGCACGCGGGTTGCTCGACCGGCCAACCCGCTGCGCTAATTATTTTAATCCGAAGAACCGCGCTGAAGAAACCTACTCGCCAGCCTTGAAACTCTGGTCCACGGTCTTCGTATCCTTCGGTCCGACGGTCACCTTCTGGTCTTGCTCACCAAGCTTTTCGTGAACAAATGCAATCGTGTAATCGCCCGGGGGCAGTCCCTTAATTTCGTACTTCCCGCTCTTGTCGGTGACGGCGTAGAACGGGCTCTTCACCACGTTGATGTACATCTTCATCCACGGGTGCTGATTGCACTTCACGGGCAGCATGATTTCTTCGCGGGCAAAGTTCTTCTCGAGCGGAGCGGCCGCCGGCGGTTGCGATTCATTCCACTCGCGATTGTCTTTCGGCGTGGGATGGATATTGTGTGTGGTCTGATCGTCATTCTTAATCTGCACGGTCTGCCCGGCCATCACGCCCAAAACATGCGGATGATATTTGCAACCGCTCTGGTCGAGCACGACTTCATTTTTTGGAACGTCGAAGGTGCGGCTGCCAAGCCCGTCCTTCACGTACACGAATACGTTCGCGAGATCGCCGTTATCAACCACGATGGCTTCCGCTTCGTTCATGCCTTTGCAGGCCGGATCCTGGCTCATGTCGATCTTCGCCACTTTCGGTGCCGCGCCATCAAACTTCACGGTGCCATTCACCGTGGCCACGGTCGCCGGATCAATCGGCGTGGCCACCGGAGCGGTCGCCGTTGTCTGGGACATGTTATTGCTCGACTGCTCCGTGTTCGACTGCTTGTTACACGCCATCGTAAGCAGCAGCGCGCATAGCGCCAGCATGCTCACCGATATCATCTTCAAATTCTTTTTATTCATGATGTCCTTCTTTCTTTTCTTTAGTAGTCAACTCGAGAAAACTTTGTCAGCGCCACCCAAGAAGCCTTGTCATCCCGAGAAACGTTGTCATCCCGAGCGGAGCGAGGGATCCTGGTGTACGTCTGCGGAGGCAATACGGGCGGCGCACCGCTCCAACCGAACCGTCCATTCTACCGCGAACCACCAGTGATTGCTTGATGCGCTTCCACCGTGGCCTGTCTGCGGTCGTTCTTCTTCTGCACCGCAGCCTTCGCGTGCGGCATCGACGACGCGACTTTCCGCTGTTCATCCGCCGTCAACAGGAAAATGTAATCGGTCAGCAGCTTGCGATGATCGCCGTCATAACCCCGAAACGATGGCGGAGTGGGCCCGGCAAACACCCATTGATTATTCTGTTGTTTGAACAATCCCGAAGGCATAGAAGTTCCAGGACTGACTGCCTGCGGATCTGTAATCCATCGCTCCACCCAATCCGGCTTCAGGCGTTCTTTTGCCAGCAGGAAGTTCGGAGCCGTTGCGATCTTGTCGTGCGCGGGATCGCCGGTAGCGTGGCACTTTAAGCACGGAGCAGCGGAGCTGGAGAACAAACTCCGCGCCATGTCTGTTTCCTTCGCGGTCAGCACCGGCAGCTCTTCCGGAATGTAGGGCAGCGGTTGCTGCGACAGCGCCTCGAAGAAGCGCACCAGTTTGCGCAGTTCGTTATCGGAGAACGAGAACGTGGGCATGCGCACTTTCAAGTAAGGCCGCACTCCGTTGCGGTTCGTATCTGTGGTGCTCAAAGCCGGATTCGACAGAAACTTCCGCAACCACTCCGGATCGACGCGCGCGCCTTCAGTCAGAAGCTTCGGAGGCAGTTGCTCCTGAATATCCTGATACTGCTTCAATCCCATCAGAATCGTTTTCTGGCCAGGGATGAACTGGTGGCAGCCCATGCAATTGTATTTCTTGATGATCCACCAGCCCTCCTGAATATCGTGCCGCGCGTCGCCCGGCTTGTATTGATAACTCGCGGGCAGGGAAGTCTCTTCGCTCCCCAGCAGGAAGGTCGTGAGGTCGAGCACCTGGTCCTTGGTAAGGTGCAGGTTGGGCATGCGCGAAGCTTCCAGCTCGCCCTTGATCTTGCCTTTGTCGTAAACGTTGGGCTCGGCGAGTTTGTGCTCGAAGAATCCTTTCTGGTCGTACCACGGTTCTTTCGCCGGACCATCCGGCAGACGCGCCAGATCGTCTTTATCAGTGATCGGTTCGGCATCTTTGCCGCCGCGCTGCGCCACCGTTGTGAACAATGCGAAATCCAGACGCTCGATCGGTTTGCTGCCTTCGAATGTCAGCTCTGTGCCGATACGTCCTTCCTCCTCCATGCCAGCAATCTCGTGGCAGCCCGAGCAACCATAGTGCCTGATCCACTTCTGCCCTTCAGCCTTCAGAGCCGGATCATCCATGAACGCCGCATCCGGATACGACGAAGGCTCCTGCTTCTTCTGCGTCATCAGATAAGTTGCAATGTCTTCCGCATCCTCTGGAGACAGGCGCAGGCTAGGCATCACCGTCATGTTCTGCACTTGCAATTCGTGGCCGTCGTTTGGACACTTGCTATGGTCGAGATCGAACTGATACGGGAGTCCCTTCTTTGCGTAATCCTCGGGACCGATGTCCTTCTTCTCATACGGGCAATAAGGACGCGTGCGCTCGCGCGCATTGTGAATCCAGCGCACCAGATAATCGTAATTCGCTTTTTCGCCCACGCGAGTCAGATTCGCAGCGAACGTTCCGCCTTGCACCTGATCGCCCTCGCCAATTGAGTGGCAGGCCAGGCAGCCGCGCGTTTCGAACAATTCTTTTCCGTGCGCGGCGTTTCCGGGTTTGTGCGTGGGCAGTGCATCCGTGAATCCCGATTGCCAGATGTACGCTGAAATCGCCTGAATCTGATGATCCGTCAGCCGGAAGTTCGGCATCTTCGTCGTAGGACGAAAATCCGAAGGCTTCTTCAGCCACACCGGAATCCAATTCTTGTTCAGCTTCAGCCGTGCATCTTTCAGGTTTGGACCAACCTTTTTCTGATCCTGCATCAGGCTGTGCGACTGGTAATCAAGCTGCTGCAAACGCCCATCCAGCTTGCTGTTTGCCACTCTCAAGTCAACAGCCTGCGTGTTTAGCTTGTTCGCCTCGTCATTCGATTCGGCAGAATCCGCCTGCTTCATCAGGTACGCATTCTGTTTCAGGTTGTCTCTCTTCTGCGTCTCAATCTGTTTGATCTGCTGCCCGATCGAATTCAAATCCTCGGGCTCTTTGTCGTAACCCTCGTAGCGATGGCAGCCCATGCAACCGCGCTGGCGAAAGAGGTCCTTGCCGTCGTTGATGGTTTGCCACTGCACATCGCCGCTGGCCAGCACCATGTCGGCGGCATGGCAATTCTGGCAACCCGCCTGAGCGTTTTCCTTGGGATAGAGCGGCCACAGCCAATGCTCGTAGTTCCCGTGCGCCTTCTCAATACTCGTAGTAGCGCGGCCGTTCCCTTGATGGCAGGGCGAGCAGCCAAACTTTTCCGGATCGTGAATCTTCAATATCTCCGGTTCAGGATGGCTCGTGAACGCGTCGGCATACTCATCCGGCTTCTTCTCACCTTTCGGAGTCATCGACGCCAGCGTGATTTTCAGCGGCTCCCGGGCGTTCATGTGGCAGGATTCGCACCGGTCCACGATGTTGGCGTCGGCCACATTGATCTGCACGATCGCCGGAACCCATTCAGTCGCGCGTCTTTTCAATCCATCGACTTGCTGCGGCGTGAGATCGACCATGTGATCGGAGATGTATTCATCCATCTTCGCCTTAGCCGCCGTGACGGGCTTTAACACCTCGCCAAGCTCAAGGCTCTTCTTCGTGCGCTCGTCGCGAATCGCGTTGTAGGTTTGTTCGAGCTGAGGAAAGTCGAACTCCTTCTTGCTTCCGTCCGGGAACTCGACTGTCGCTTTTTTCTTCTTGTATTCGTCCAGTTCTTTCTGCTTGCTGGCTTTCGAACTAGCGCTGTCGCTGGTTTCGATTTCATAACCGAGCGCGTTCACATAAGCCCGCCGATCTGTGAACACGCTCTGCACTGCAAGCAATCGCGCCGTCACTTCGTCAACAGCCTTCCGCGCTTCCTCGGCCTGTGCTTTCGAATCCTGATAAGTTTTCTCGTAAGTTTGCCTGAGCGCGATGTAATCCGGATTTTTCTCGACGTCTGTTTCCGAGGTGGACGACTTGGAGCGCGCAGTATTCAAGAATGCGCTATAACGGTCTCGCCATTGCTCCTGGAAAGCCTTCCAGGGCCGCTGCGTCCAGGCCTCGTCCCACAAGGCCCAGAACAACGTCGCCATCAGAATCACCATCGCGAGCAGGTAATACGCCGCGTATGACTTTGTTGTAATCGGGTCCTGCTCGGCATTAGGTTGTTCAGGCACCGCTTCCTCCGGAAATCAGTCGTTGGTCCTTGGTCGATGGTCGTTCGCGATTCATCTTGAGTGTTGGCAGCGGATCATTGGCGAACGGCCAATGACGAACGGCCAACGACGGTTTCTAAACATTGAACCAGGGCGTAATCCACACGTACTTGATGTGCCACAAAAGCCGCAGTCCCATCTTCAAGGGCAACGCCACCATGCTCAGTAAGAGAAATTGCGTGAGCCCAAATTGCAGCAGGCTCATGCGCTTAAAATCTTTTCCCATGTATCGCCGGAATAGGGAATAAACCAGAAATCCCCCCAGCAGGTAATAACCGCCGACCACAATCGCGCCGAAGATGGCTTTACCCAGGTTCGAAGCAATTCCAAAAATGTCGGGCAAGTCGCGATTCACTTCATAGATCAGCCGATTGTGATCCCAAGTCTGCCCCGGCCAGAACCACTGCCAGCCGGGCCCCCGGATGAATGTTCCAATAATGATCATCGCAACCCACAAAATAATGAAGCCAAACAAAAAAGTCCCAATCGAAAACTTGCGCTGCTTCCACGTGTAATACCCGCTGCCCAGCGGATTCGTATCAATATAAGGAATAACCATTAGGCCGATGATGATCATTGTGGGCATTACTACGCCGGCGATCCATGGGTCGAAATAGACGAGCATCTCCTGCAGTCCCAGGAAGTACCACGGAGCTTTTGCCGGATTCATCGTGAGGTTGGGATTGGCGGGCTCTTCTAGCGGGGCGTTCAGCGTGATCGACCAGACCATCAGAATAATTGTGACGATGATGGCGGCGAGAAATTCAATGCGAAGCAGAAACGGCCAGACATGAACTTCTTTTTGCCAGCCCGGTTTGAACGGCCAGGTCTTGCGGTGATGCGTCTTGGCGAGGGCGGCGTCGCCTTCGAGTTGCTCGATCAATACGTCGTTGGCGTGCGCCTGCTTCCATGCCAGATAAATGTAGAAGCCCAATAGCGGAATCAAGCCCACGATCGGCACGTTATCTGGAGCCGAGCAAATTTCCCAAATTTGTCGCCAGTCCATAATTGTTCTCGTCTACTGGAACGTTCTTACTATCGGAAATTTCTTGTCATTCCGAACCGGGCGGAAAGGCCCGGTGAGGAACCTGCTGTTTCTTTCGGCGCCGTCACTCACCCGCCGCCTTCGGTCCTCTGCGCGGCTTATCCGCCTCAGCTTCCAGCATCACCGGAGCCGGACCCGAAATTCCGCCGTCTTTTCTTACCCGCCAGAAATGCACAATCATCAGAATCGAAGCCACAATCGGGATTCCGATGCAGTGCCAAATGTACGACCGCAGCAAGGCATTCGCATCGACGATCGAACCGCCCAGCAGTCCGAAGCGCACATCGTTATATGGAGTCATACCGAGCATCGAGCCGAACGGACCTTCATGCCCGAGCAGCGGCGTAGCTCGCGCCATGTTCGTGCCTACGGTTACGGCCCAGAATCCGAGTTGATCATCAGGCAGCAGATAACCTGTGAACGACAGCAACAAAGTAAAGACCAGCAGCAGCACTCCGATGTTCCAGTTAAACTCGCGCGGTTTTTTATACGAGCCCGTCAAGAACACGCGGAACATATGCAGCCAGACGCCAATCACCATCAAGTGAGCGGCCCAGCGATGCATGTTGCGCAGAATTTTGCCGAAGGGTACGTCGTGCTCGAGATAAAGCACGTCGCGAAACGCCTGCACCTTGCTGGGATGGTAATAAAACATCAGCAGAACGCCGGTGTAGGTGAGAATGATGAACAGAAAAAACGTGATCCCGCCCATGCCCCAGGTGTAGCTGTAGCGCACTGCGTCGCGATTGATTTTCGCGGGGTGCAGGTGCAGGAACACGTTGGAAAGCACGCCCAGCGCCCGGTTGCGCGGCGTGTCGTCGTGCTTGTGGCGGAAGATCGAAGTGTAGACCTGAGTCTTGGTCGGATCTTTCAGTCCTTCGATCTGCTCTTTCGCCTTGGTCGGGATGTCAGTCCTGAGAGCCTGAATGTCTTCTTTGACGCCGCCCGTGAACCAAAGCCTGATACGTTGGAATAGGCCGGGTTGACCGTCGTTTTTGCCGTTCGGATTGTTTTCGTCAGCCATAATTCCTCTTCGTTACCATAGCCGGCGGGACGCCGGCGCTACACTACACTCCCGCCAAGAATGCTCCCGGATCGTTGAACTTGCTCGGCAGTCCCTTCGGCCACTGATACAGGCGCGAGGTGTCGACGATGATCTGCCCGTCCGGCGCGAGCTCCACGTGTGCGCGGTCCATCGGCCTCGGCGCCGGCCCCTCAAAATTAATGCCTTCGCTGTCGTATCCGCTGCCGTGGCACGGACATTTAAATTTGTTTTCGCTCGGTTTCCAGTCCGGCGTGCAACCCAGGTGCGTGCAGCGCGCGTAGATCACGAACACGCGATCCGGCGTGCGATCGACCCAGATGCGGTATTTCTGCTGAAACTTGGTGTCGACCCCAAGAGCGAACTCCGATGGATAACCAATCTTGAAAACAGTATTTGGTTCGAACAGAGTCCGCGGAAGAAAAAATCGGAAGAATGCGAGGAACCACGCAGTAAGAAATGCCGTCACGGCGACCCACACCAGCCTGCGCCGCCGCCGGTCGATGTCAGTGTTCGAGGGGCCAGACGAAGAAAGTCCGGCCGCTGCTGCCGCCTTCGATGTTCCGACCGCCGGCGTGCCCACGTACTTGGTGGCATCCGCGGCGCCCGGGGTTGCGGGATTCGCTGCGGGCTTTGACGCCTCTGGATTCGGGGTGGGCTTCGCGCCCTCCGGGTCCGCCATGACTCTTCCTCCCTTTCTTGACTGCTGGTCTTAGGTCTTGGGTGTTATGTCTTGGGGTTTTGCCTAAGTCCTATCACCTAAGACCTGCCTTCTCATCCGGCCGCCGCCAAGGACGATGCCCGGGATTCGTTCAGCATCTCAATAGCTGGAACGCACCCACGAACGTTTTCGTCCAGCGCTTCCAGCACCAGCTCTCCCAGCGCCGAAATAAACTTAGGAGAATCGTTCAGCCCCTCGCTCATTTCAAACCGCTCAATGCCCAGCCGCCGCGCTTCTTCGCGCGCCTCGTGATCGATCTCGCCGAGCGTTTCCACGTGATCGGAAACAAAGGCCACCGGCACAATGCAGACTTCCCGCGCCTGCTCGGCTCCCAGATCGTGCAGCGCGCGGTGCAGGGAAGGCTGCAGCCATTTGCTCGCGCCCACTTTGCTCTGGTAGCAGAGCCGGTGACGGTTCGGCCATCTGCCGCGTTCCATCAGAAGGCGCACCGTCTCCTCGATGTGCCGCTGGTAAGGATCGCCCTTCGCAATGATCGACATCGGAATACTGTGCGCACTGAAAACAATCTCGGCTCGCCCGGGATCGGGAAACCGCGCCAGCGCCTCTTCAATCTTCTCGATCACCGCATCCAAATACATCGGATGCCGGTAAAAGGCACCCACGTTGTGTACGGGAACGTCGTCGCAGAACAGGCGGTGCCATTCGTTCAAGCTCGATCCCGTTGTGGTTGAAGAATGCTGCGGATACAAGGGCAGCAACACAACCTCGTCACATTGCGCCGCCTGCAACTCCGCTACAGCTTCGCGGGTGAATGGATGCCAGTACCGCATTGCTACGAAGCAACGCACATCGAGACCGCGACCAGTCAGTTCCGTTTCCAGCGCCCGCGCCTGCCGCTCGGTGAATCGACGGATGGGCGAGCCTCCGCCAATGATCGCATAATGATGCTGCACTTTACGCGCGCGCGTCGTCGAAATGAGCTTGGCCAGAGGTTTGCGTCCGAGGCGGGCGAAAGGAAAGTCAATAATATCGGGATCGCAAAAGAGGTTATAAAGAAAAGGTTCTATCGCAGCCAGCGTATCCGGCCCGCCGAGCTGAAACAGAACTACCCCCACACGGCGCGTTGTCTTCGCCATTCCCTCAGATTCCCCAGAACGGGCGAATTTACTCCCATCTGCGGCCAGAGTCAATGGCGGAAATTAATTTACCTCGCGAAAAGAGCGCGGGCTTCGGCTTTCGGGCGTCGGGCTTCGGCAAACATGCCGCGCGAGCGGAAGAAATATCGAGTTGCTACATCAATCGGAAGGCCGATGCGTTACCCCCGAAAGTCACGTGGTCGCCGAAGTCTGCAGAAATTTTAGGCTGAAGAGTGAGACTTGCTAGACTGACGCGGTCTTCGCTTTTTCCATCTCTTCAATCACGGCATCGGCGAATTGCGAAGTGCCGGCTTGTCCCCCCGGAATATCTTTGGTGAGTTTTTCGGGATGGCGGTAGACCTTTTCCAACGCATTACGAATCTGCGTGGACGCATCGAACTCGCCGAGATGCCGTAGCATCAGCAGCGAAGAGCGAAGCAGCGCCGTCGGATTCGCGATGTTCTTGCCTGCAATATCGGGAGCCGACCCATGCACGGCTTCGAAGATAGCGCAGTGGTCGCCCAGGTTGGCGCTGGGCACAAATCCGAGCCCGCCCACAAACGCCGCGCACAAGTCCGAAATAATATCTCCGTACAGGTTCTCCATCACCAGCATGTCGTACTGGTAGGGATTCATTACCAGCTGCATGCAGGTGTTATCCACAATGTGCTCGCCGTAGGTGATCTCGGGATATCCCTTGGCCACGGTGCGGCAGCAGCGCAGGAATAACCCGTCCGACAGCTTCATGATGTTGGCTTTGTGAATGGCATGAATCTTCTTGCGCTGATTTTTGCGCGCATACTCGAAGGCAAATTTGGCGATGCGGGTCGAAGCTTTTTCGGTAATGATCTTCAAGCTCTCGACAACGCCGGGCACGACCTCGTGTTCCAGCCCGGAATAAAGGCTTTCAGTGTTCTCGCGCACGATGATGAGATCGACATCCGGATAACGCGTGGGGATATGGGGCAGATTTCGGATCGGACGGAAGTTCGCATACAACTCAAACTTCTGCCGCAGCGCAACGTTGATGCTCGAAAACCCGCCACCAACCGGCGTTGTCACCGGTCCCTTCAGCCCAACATGCGTGCGCTCGATCGACTCGATCACTTCCTTCGGAATGTATTCGCCATGCTTCTCAAATGCATCGGCGCCAACCGCGAAGGACTCCCACTCAAACTTCACGCCGGTAGCTTCGAGAATGCGTACGGTCGCCTGGGAAACTTCAGGCCCAATGCCATCGCCGGGAATTAGAGTTACTTTATGAGTCATGATTTACCCCAGTGGTCAGTGATCAGTGGCTAGTAAAAACATTTGGTTTTACTGACCACTGAACCCTAATCACTGACCACTGCTTTTCACTTTCACCAGATCTCTCAATTCATTCATGAATTCTTTTACATCTTTGAAATCCAGATACACCGACGCGAATCGTACGTAAGCCACTTTGTCGTAGCGCCGTAGGCGGTTCATGATGAGTTCGCCCAGTTCGCTGGTCTTGCGCTCGCGTTCCTGCGACTCGATTACGAAAGACTCTGCTTCGTTCACAATCTGTTCCAGTTTGCTGATCGGAACCGGCCTTTTTTCACATGCACGCAGCAAGCCATTCAGAACTTTCTGGCGGTCGAACTTCTCGCGCCGTCCGTCTTTTTTCACCACCATGTACGGAATTTCGTCGATCCGTTCGTACGTAGTGAAGCGCTTGCTGCACTTCAGGCACTCGCGCCGGCGGCGTATCGACTCGGCCTCCTTACTCTCTCGCGAGTCCACTACCTTATCTTCGGCAAATCCGCAAAAAGGACATTTCATGGCGCTGTGTCGAGCGAAACTGAATTTGTTCTAGAGAATTGCACGTCTGGAGTTGATAAGGAAATTGTAACAGGGTAATCGCGTACGCTTCAGGGGCGTACCTACGTAATAGACACGCGTAATAAAAACGGAGCGCGGCTTACTTCGATGGGCGAGTTAGTTCCGCGCTGTCCGCCTGATGACTTTCTTCCGACAATTTCCGCAGAGACAATCTCTCGAAGTGCGCCAATCCCAAACCCAGTGGGATGACTGCGGCGAAGGTCACCAGCCACAAAAGGATTCCGCAACTCGCCGCCATCTCTGGGGGAACATCGAACACGGCCGATAGAGTCGCGATGGTCGCCATCTGCGAGCCACCGCCTACGGCAGGTAATTGCAGCATCGATCCTGCCATACTTGCGCCCATCAGAATCAACAATTGCGATACCGGAATCTCCAGCGCCGCCACTCCATAGGAGTGCGTCACTTCCTGATATGCCAACGCCGTTACATACCAAATTCCCAGCGACAATACAGCCAGCGTCAGCAAGGACCAGGGTCCTTGAATCGTGTTTAATCCCAAACCAAAGTCACGCACTTTCTGGGCGAGACGATGACCGAGGCTGGCAGGTGCATGAGAAAATCTATTCTCCATCCACTGCGCAATGGCCTCACCGAAGCGGCTTATCAAGACGGCAATCACAGTTGCGCCCGAAACTCCCAGGATCAGAAAAAAACCGGCATCGCGGAACTGCCGGTAATATTCCGGATGCGGAATCGACTGCAGCGCGCTCGGCAGGAAAATCGCCAGCACGATCAGCACCGCGAACGCTCCCACATCGAAGGTGCGTTCGACTGCCCAAACTGCAAGCTGCGAGGAGAACGGAAGCTGAGCCCGCCGAGCCACAAGATAGGGGCGAATGAATTCTCCTGCGCGACCCAGCAACGCCAGCCCGGTAAATCCGATCACCATCGGCGGCACCAGTTCGATGACTTTTATCTTTGGTCGAACCGGTTTCAGAAAAAGCTTCCAGCGCAATGCGCGCAACACATACGCCGCATAAACCAGGGCGACGCCGTGCAGCACGTGGACTTTCTTGATGCGATGGGTCTGCGCCCAGAACGTGCCCCAGTCAAAGCTCCGCCAGTGACGAACCTGCAGGTAAACCAGAGCGGCCAGGATGAGGAACACCACCACGCTGGCCACGATGCGCTTTTTATCCATGAAGGGGAGCAGCCTCGCGCCGCGACCTCGCAACGAGAAGCGGAAACGGCACTCCCAAGGTAAATGACTGCGCCCAGAGGGTCAAACTGGAGAACGCAAGCGTCGATGCCCGCTGTAAAAACAGGACTGTCATCCCGAGCAACGCGAGGGATCTTGGTTCTTGCGTGCGTCACCCGCGCTGCAGGCAAACACCAAGGTCCCTCGCTTCGCTCGGGATGACAGTTTTAAGTGACTACTCGCTGGGCTGTGCGGGGCTTGCCTTCGCGGGACTTGCCTTCGCATGAGTTTGCTGAGCGGACTTCTGCGCCTTAGCCGTCGAAGAAGAAGTAGTTCCGCTTGATTTGCTTGCTGTAGTCTTATGACTTGCAGGCTGCGATGCAGTCTTTGCTGCGGCGTTGGCGGCAAGTTTCTTTTTATTGAAATCGCGCACGATGCGCGCTACGTAAGCCTTGGTTTCGTAATAAGGAGGGACTCCGCCGTACTGCTCCACTCGCTGCGGCCCAGCGTTGTAGGCCGCCAACGCCTTCACCAGGTCGAAGTCGTAGCGCTCCAGCAATTCGCGGAGATAGCGCGTGCCGCCTTCCACATTCGCCTGCGGGTCGAACGCGTTCTGCACGCCCAAGTCCGACGCGGTCTTCGGCATGAGCTGCATCAGTCCTTGCGCGCCCTTCGGCGAAACCGCGTGCACATTGAAGCCGCTTTCGGCGCGGATCACGCTATTCACCAGGTCAGGATCAAGCCGATAGGTGCCACTGGCGGCATTCACAACCTCATTCAGATCAACTGGTTGCGCGATCTTCTTCGCGGAAGCCTGCAACTTCGCGGCCGACTCAGGCGCGTCTTTAACCGGCTCAGCGGCGGCATCGGCTGGCAACTCTTCAATGTGGTCAATCTCCACCGTCGGTACATCGACAAAGCTCGATTCATCCCCACCGAGGTACAGTCGCGTGATTGTGCCGATCACTTGCCGGCGCTCATGACGGATGGAGAATCCGTTGCGCAACACAGCTGAATCCGCCGCCGGGCAGGGAAGCGAAGTCAGACCCAGAGAGGCCACCGCTGCTGCCCATAAGCCGATCTGGATCGCCTTCTTCATATCAATATTCTAGCTGACAACTTGCGCCACTGCCGCCGCTACGCCGCACTGGTCATTGCCCAAAGTTAAGTTCCAACCGCGTCCGCGCAGCTCCTCGCAGGCATTCCCCATGATAACCGGATGCCCGGCAAACTCAAGCATTTCCACATCGTTGTGGTTATCACCGATGGCCATGACCTGCTCGCGCCCGAAGCCGCGATGCGCAGCCCACCGTTCCAGCGCGTGCCCCTTGGAGCAGCCTGCATTCAGCACGTCGATCATCGACAAATCACGATTAGGATATTCGGTGCGCAGCACCGTGATGCGGTTGCCCATCCCGCAGCCGTCAAGCGTTCGCAAAGCCGCGCTCATCCTCGCCATCGATCCGCAAAACATGGCCTGCACGGGATCAGCGACCAGCGCCTTCTCGATCGGAACTACGAACTCGATGTAAGCCATATTTTTCTCGAGCCAGCGCTGGATGCTCGCATTCAAATCATCCATGTGCTCCAGCACAATGGCTCCTCTGGTTTCTTTATCAAAGGTAAGAACGGTATTGCCCCGAAACTCTTGCATCGCTCCGACCAACTCGCGACAAATCTCCCGTGGCATCAGGTCGCGATGAAAGGTTTCTCCCGCGAGCGACCGCGTCACCCCGCCATTCGAGCTGATCACCCACAAATCGAAGCCAAGTTGCTGCGCGATCGGCAATGCGAAAGTATGACGGCGTCCCGTGACCAACACCACTTCGATGCCGGAATCATGGGCCCGCCGCAGAGCCGAAAGATCGTCAGGCGAAATCTGAAACTGCGAGTTGAGCAGCGTGCCGTCGATATCGGAGGCGATCAGCCGAATGGATTTGGGCTTGGCGTCGGGAATTGCGGAAGCGATCGGCTGAGAGAGTGGCTGCACCCTATATTCTTACACAGGTAACTTACTGCGAAGCTGCCGGACCTTGGCTCTACCCTGTGATCCTCTGTGTACCCTGTGTTAAAGGTCTTAAGCGGTAAACTTGGCAAGCTCGGTGGCGTGTTATATTTCGCATTCCATGGGATCGCTCTTCTTCTTCCTACACGGCTGGGGATTTCTGCTGCAGGCGCTGGCGATTGTCCACTTCATCCGCCGCCGGCCGGACACCTACTGGATATTTATCATCCTATTTCTGGGTTGGTTTGGCGCCGTAATTTATATCGTCGCCGAAGTAATTCCCGACGCTGGTCTCCTCAGCACATCCTTTCAGGTTTTCCCGCGCCGCCGCCGCATTCGCGAACTCGAGCGCGCCATCCTCGACAATCCATCGGCCGGCAACTACGAAGAACTTGGCCTGCTCTATCTCGACAACGGCGATTATGCGCGCGCCCGCGCCAGCTACGACAAGGCGATAGCCTCGCGAACCGACTCCGTGGACGCCTTCTACCGCCGCGGCGTCGCCGAGACAGAGCTGGGGGATTTCGCAGTGGCCGTGCCCGACCTTGAGCGCGCAGTCTCCGCCGACGCCAACTATGACTTCCATCGCGCCAAAGGACTGCTGGCATACGCCTACGCACAAACCGGGCAGCCTGACAAAGCCAACGCCATGTTTCAGCAGGCGGTAAAGATTTCCACTATTTCTGAAACGTACTACAACTACGCGGCCTTCCTGCAATCACAGGGCCGGGTGGAGGAAGCGCGGCAGTGGGCGCAAAAAATTCTGGATCAGCGGCGGGCCATGCCGAACTATCAACGCCGCCGTGAACGCCCGTGGTTTCGCAAAGCATACGCGCTGCTGGCGCGGCTAAGTCTCCAGAACAAATAGGTTTCCTACAATTGGACCGTGGACGGTGGCCCATTCAAGCCGTCTTTGGGCTTGAATGGGCCTAGTTTCCTCGTATGCTAAGCCGATGGAAGGCGCTCGTCATCACTGCGACAAGCTGAAGATGGTGCCGTCGTCATTGTTCCCGCCGTCTGTCGTTATTCCGTAGAAGATACCGTCGGTGGCTTGCATGAGCGACGTCGGATTCGCTCCCTGCACCGCCGGGTTGAAAACGTGCAATGTGGTCAGCTGGCCCGCCGTCGTAATTTCGTACACAGTGCCACAATAGGCGTCGAAACAATTTGTTCCGCCCTCCAAGGTAGTTCCGTAAAGGTTTCCGTTCGTGCCTTGCACCAGGCCACTGCTCGGAGACTCGCCGTCCGCGCAGCCAGCTTGGGCGCAAAAGCTGTAGAGCGTGGTCAGCTTACCCGACGTGGTGATTTCGAAAACCGTCCCATAGTTGCCGTTGGCGCCGCCTTGGTAGGTTGTCCCGTAGAAGTTCCCATTGCTGGCCTGGATCAGCCCGGAATAATATGGAAAATCGCCGTCAGCGCAATTCGGTTGCGAACAAAAGGTGTAGAGCGTGGTGAATTTTCCCGTTGGCGTGATTTCGAAGATCGTGCCGCATCCTATGGATGGGTCGACGCAGTAGCTGGATACGCCCCCTTGCCCTGTTGTCCCGTAGAAATTCCCATTGCTGGCTTGTACCAGCGACACTTGCGGGGCACCGCCATCAGCGCAATTCGCTTGGGAGCAGAAGCTGTAAAGCGTTGTGAACTGGCGCGACGGCGTGATTTTGAAGATGGTTCCGTTGTATAGCCCCGTTTCGATCCCGCCCGCCCGCGTCGTTCCGTAGAAGTTCCCGTCGGTCCCCTGGGTCAGTCCGCCGACCGGACCCTGGCCGTCCGCGCAGTTCGTCTGCGAACAAAAGCTATACAGTGTGGTGAGCTTCCCCGACGGGGTGAGTTCGTAGATTATGCCGCCATTGCGTGATCCGCCCTCGTACGTCACTCCATAGAAATTTCCGTTGCCGGCCTGAATCAGTCCACCCGAGGGAAACGCGCCATCGCTGCAATTCTTTTGCGAGCAGAAGCTATAAAGCGTAGTCAAAATGCCCTCCGGCGTCATCTTATATGCCTTGCCCAGCGAGCCAACGGGCACCAGCGCCTCGGAAGTGCCGTAAAAGTTTCCATCGGAGCCCTGAATCAGCGGCCCGTAAGGACCCATTTCGCCATTGCCCTTGTTGAAGTTCATCAGGCTCTTAAAATTCTGGGCCGGCGCGATTGCGGCTGCGCATATTAGAAGCGCCAAGCATGTTGTTCTCATCAAGCACAGCTTTACCATAAGGCCTCCTGGGGCGATGGTCTGGGCTAAAGAAACAGCCGCTGGGAAATCCTGAGTAAAGAGATCTCCGCGCGGCGTTGGGGGGAGGAATAGGACTGCGCGCGTGCCCGCCATTATTGTTGGGGCATCACAAGCTGTCAATGCTGAAAGAATTTGCATGGCGCCGCCGAGGAGTTTTAACTTCGCAAAGCGGGCAGCGGGCGGGCCCGCAGCTCATCTTTTCTTGCCGCTGAGCGCATCCAGAAAGGGCACTCCTGACGCTTTCAACTTCTGCTCCAGCCGCGCGGTGCAACCGCAATCGGAGCAAGCCCACGGTTCGCTTCCATTTTCGTCGCGGCACTTGCGCCGGTCGTGAGCATCCTGCACTTTCGCGAGATCGAAATATTCTTCCCAGTAGGGACGTTCTTCGAGCAACGGCGTGGGACAGTAGCAGACCTCGACCCAGCGCACGGTCTCGTCATCGCAGAGCCGCGCTTCATTCATATTGCGCAGGTATTCGCCTTCGGCAACCGAGCCTCGTCCAAGCGTTTCCTTCTCGATGGCCCGAAGCAGATCACCTTCGCGGCCGGACTTAACGCGGGCTCGAACTAGATAGCGCATAAAAGAAATGGTTGATTGATGATTTTTGATTGAACTGCGAGGCAAAGATGGAGGGATCTGGTTTCTAAATCAGCAATCAACAATCAGAAAGCAACAATAGAATTCAGATGAACATCTCGTCCTGCGGCACCGGTCGCCGCGCCTCGCGGCTACCACCGTTTCTTTGGCTGCGCCCGCCCATCAGGAACTCAATGCCAGTCGTTACTCCCTGGATCAAGCCTGACAACCGCCGCACCGGAGAGATCACGGTCTTGTGAACCATCTCAGAAGTTTCTTCCACTCGGTCGAGTGTGCGCGTAAGCAATTCGTCGGCGCGAATGACCTGCAGGCGCGCGCGATCTACCGCGTCGGTCACCGTCGCATCCATGCGCTCTACCTGCGAGCGCACCGCGATGGTCGTCTCCGTCAGATTATCGGTGATCACGGCAAGCTTGGGGCGAAGTTCGCTGAGCACAGACTGAGCTAAATCCAGCGCTGGCACAGCCTTGCCCTTCACTTCTTCAGCAATCGCTTCCATGCGGGCGCTGGTCTTGCGCATGGCCAGATACATAAAGACAAGGACAAACGCCTGCAAGACGACGGCTGCGGACGTCACGGCAATGAACACCATCGTAAGGTTTTCCATAGGGCGCCATCCCAAAGACTGCGAACACCGCCTGCGCCAAGAAGATTACAGATTCTTGGGTGCTCCCGTCGTCTCCGTCGTAGCCTCTTGATAAGCCTGCCGACCGGCTTCGTATGCGGCGCGGAACTGATCCTTTTGCTGATTCACGACATCCCGTCCGCGATCAACCCACTCTGAAGCCTGCCCTCGGGCTTCGCGCGCGCGCGTGCGCACGTAATCGCGTCCTTCTTCGGCGCGAGCGCGAATTTGGTCCCGCGTCTCGCTTCCCGAACGCGGTGCGTAGAGAACTCCAACCAAAGCTCCGAGGCCAACCCCGGCCAGGAACCAACCAAAACTGCTGCCGCTGTTCTCCGACATGAAAAACCTCCCGGCTTATAAGTGCCGATAAACGGATGTTAGCACTCGATTGAGGGAATTTCAATTACAGCAAAATCCCTACGCAGGCATTTGAATTGCTGCAGCTTCGGCTTTATAGAGATTCAGTTTACTTCTGCGGAGTCGCCGGGGCGGGCGCTGGAGTTGGAGCCGGCGCCGGCGCTACAGGTTGCGTCTTGGCCGGAGCAGACTTCACACCCTGCAACACGGACTTCGGCCCGCCCTGCTTGATGGCGTTAATCGAGAGCGTCACCGACGTCAACATGAACAATACCGCCGAAATCGTCGTCGCCCGGGAGAGCGTCGTGGCCGCGCCGCGCGGACCAAACGCAGCCTGGCTGCCCTGCCCGCCAAACGCCGCCGAGATATCCCCGGCCTTACCGCTCTGCAGCAGCACGACAATAATCAGAAAAAAACAAACGATCACGTGAACGATAGTGACAAGAATGATAAGCATAGAATCTGGAAGTCCTAAATTGTTCAGAATGATTGCAATGGTGCGGAAGGGGGGATTTAACAACTCTATGACGCTGATAACACGTAACTTATTGATTCCACGTCCGGCCTAAAGGCCCAAAATCCCTACAATCCCGTTCCTATTGTACGTTTATTGTACGACGACTTGCACTCAGACACGGAAGCAAGATCGCACCACGCCTCTTTGCTTCATAAGTAGTCTGACACCCGCGCCTCTCCCGGTCAAGCCCCTAATGAAGGCAACGCCCCGAATCTGTATTCGAGTGTCACACGCGAGACCGTCGCCTCCCGTTATGAGTCGGAGTAATAACGTTGATCCGGGAAGTCATTGGACGCGACCGCCGCAGACCCGCTAGGGTGACCCACACATTAGCAAGTTTAACGGTCACTCCCGGAGGTTCGCATGTCGCATTTGATTCCTAAATCGGCCCGGACTAGCAACAGACTGATCGACCGATTCGCTTCCCATTACCGCAGCTGTCGATGCTTGGACTTCTTCTTCTCGCGCCTCTCGCAGCACATGCTCAGGGGAGTCCGTTCGACACCGGCTTTAACTCGCTGCAAGCACTCTTCACGGGTACCGTGGCGAAGGTCGCGAGCCTGATCGCTATCGTGCGTTCCTGAGTCGTTTTGGCCATCAGGGGCATGAGCAGTGATTTATACATGTTTTCGACGTATTCGCTGAAGTTGGTAGCGGATCCGATCAGCTCCAGTCCTTGGTTCTGAGGACGGAGATACTCGGCCGCAATCTTGCGCGCCTCCCGTTCCGGCACGGTTGCCGGCGCGATCCGCACGCGCGTTTTCCTTCTTCGTAGCTGACCTCCGACGAACTTATCGCGGCGGACTTGAATTTCCCACCACTTGCCGCGACGCCTAGGTCTCGGGTCTTGAAACCGCCGGCGTGCCATCGATTCGAAGTCTCCCTTCGATGGCCTGCCGAGATTTGCCTCGGTCGAAACAATACCACGATCTTCGTCCGGCGTTGACGATGATCTGGCTGATACTTTAGTCGCGGAATCGATCAGTCCCTTGGGCAGGAAAGCAGAAGGACCCGCAATGCGATTGGCAGGCACATGCGGAAGGCCCGGATGAAGTCCAGGTACCGAAATCGGAGCCGATGATAAACACAACGATCCCCTCACGGCCAAATGTGAGGTAGCGGTGAGCACCACTCTGTCGGAGCGAGGTATAGAGCCGGAGATGTAGTGGCACTGTTCCAAACGATCTGTCCTTCGAGTGTGCGGTCGGTTCAGCCATACAGAAACCCAAAGACCCCATCAGTACAAAATACCGCCGTGGAGGGGGATTCGCGATTATCGAAGGGGAGAATTGGCGGGGATACCTAGCCTGGTAGGCATCTCACCGCATTCATCGACGAAGGTGGCCGGCGCTGGTCACTTTACCTAGGTGAGAGTCGGCGTCAGTTCGCTACAATCCATGAGCATTCATAAACCTGGTCATCGGTGCTTCGCCCGAGCCGCTTGTCACCAACAACATATTTTCAGCATCTAAGAAATTGATAGCTACAAAGCGACTGATCGGATAGGTCAAAGGTGGGTAATCCGGGCTCCGAAAAGGAAAGAAGTCCTGCTGCGGGTTTCATCCTCGGACTTGGGCGTTGGCCCAAGGCATCTCCAAGGCAGGTTTCCTCCGGTCGGCGTGGTCATCAGCCAATTCGACGGCACTACCTCTTCTGTTTCCGTTGGAACCGCAATGATCCAAAAGGATCATTGTGTCAACTTCCAAGAGCCGTCTACAGAAAGTACAAATCATTGTTTCGCACGAGCTGGATTTCGGTGCATGCGCGCCGCTGGCCGAAGAATTTCCATGCCTGTCCTCTCTGCACTTCGAGAAATCGTTGGCAATCACAACAGAGGTTCTCGATATTGTCATCGACATAGCCGCGCAAGAATCGGATGTCGTCGTCAAAGATAAGGTCTACGGGCCCGGCGGATACGAACAAACGGTAAACGCTAGCGCGCAGACTCGAATTTCGGGAACCCGAAAAGCGATGCAGCTCTTTATTAATGTACTTGGCTACCTCTCGCAACAAACCGAGATTTACACATTCCGACCTTGCGAAGATGGCAATAGAGATTTTGTCCAGATCATCGAAATGCAAGGCGAGAGGAGACTCGCAGGACACCAAGCAAAGATCGACCTGTTCAACAGACTTACCCTTGCCAGCACGAATGCAAAGGGTTTCAGTCCATTCTTTGATGGTGAGGGCGCTCCCATTGTCAATTAATTGTCAAATGAAGGGTTGCAAAATTGGGAGGAACGAACGTGCAAAATTAGAAGCTCAGAAACGCAATCCGAGACAAATGTCAAAGCGCTTTCTTGAATCTTCCGTTTCTTGGCGTTGGGGAAAAGCACATTCACCCAGGCAGGCCAATGTGGTGCACCAAGTTCTGGAAGCGCGGGTCGGCACGGAGAGGATCGAACCCCGACCGCAGCAGGACGCCCGGGTTAAATCGCTCTTCATAGGCTTTTTCAAGCCAATTCATCGCTTGATCGGTGTCCCCAAGGGATGCATAGACTGTGGCAATCTCCGACCCATTTGAATAGCCTGGAATCGAGCGCTTCTTCAGATCATCCAGCAGCCTTATTGCTTCGCTCCTGTTGCCGGATGCGACGTAAGCACGAGCTAGATTAGCTATGCATGTCGGACTGTTCCCAGACAGGCGAACTGCTTGTTGAAGTTCTGCGACTGCCTCACTGTACATGTGTTTTTGCAGGTACGCCTGGGCGAGTTGATTATGTGCAAGACCAAAATTAGGATCCATCTCGATCGTCTTGCGGCTTTGTGTTACGGATTCGTCATAGTGGTGCGCAATCACAAGAAGCTCTGCCTCATCGGCGTTAATGATCAGAGATAGGGGATCGATGTTTTCCGCTTTTCTCATTTCCGCGATCGCTTCGTCAAACCGACCCAATACACTCAAGTGCCAGGCGTACCAATGGTGAGCGGTTGCGTAGCCTGGATTCAGTTCGATGGCCCGCTGGAATTCCTTCCCGCCAGCCTCCAAATCCCAATCGAAGGCATCCAAAACGTATGCCAGCGAGTTGTGCGCTTCGCCGAGTGTGCCGTCCAATTCCAATGCTTTGGTAGCCGCCGCTTTGGCTTTGGGGAATGCTTCTTTGGGGGTCATCACTGCGTACTGCCAATCTCCCAATAAGGCGTAGGTGTCGGCCAAGCCTGAGTACGCTTGAGCATACTGTGGATCTTCTTCGGTTGCCTGCTGGAAATAAGCCAGAGCAGCTTTCAAACCATTCCCCGTACGCTTGTTCCAAAAGTAACGCCCTTTAAGATAGGACTCGTAAGCCTTGGGATTGACAGCTTTTACATTTTTTAGTGCAGCTTGTTCCTGCGGAGTCACACTGATCCGAATTTGATCTGCAATGGCGCTGGCCACTCTGCTCTGGAGCGCCAAGGTATCACGCAGCTCCCCGTCATAACTCTGGGACCACAAGTGCTCATCTGTAGATGCGTCGATCAACTGCGCCGTGATGCGGACCTGGTCGCCGGAGCGGAGCACGCTACCCTCTATCACGGCGTCAACATTCAGCTCACGAGCGATCTGCGGCAGAGGTTTGCGCGCTCCTTTATATGCCATGACAGACGTGCGGGAGATTACCCGTAAAGCGCTGATCTGGGCCAAGTCGGTGATCAACTCATCCGTCATGCCGTCTGCAAAGTAATTCTGCGAAGCATCTCCCGAAAGGTTCTCCAGCGGCAGCACCGCCAGGGATCGGATCCTCGTTGGCCCACTGCCACTCGGACGAAAAAGCCAGATGGCCAGAATCAACAAACTGAGAATCAGCGCCAGGGCAATGATGACGCGAGGCGTCAGCCGCAGTTTGTGTTCGGGAGCAACCGCCAAACCAGTGCTTTGGAACTCATCCCCAAGCCCGGTCTTACGCTCCGGGCCATGCAGACCTCCGTCTATCGGTTCCGGCCTTTTGGGACGGACCTCCGCATCGACAACCGACACGTCCGCAATAAAGCGGTAGCCGCGTTTTGGAAGAGTCTCTATGAATCGCGGATTCTCAGCCGAGTCACCCAAGGCACCCCGCAGCTTTCCGATTGCGATATTGAGAGCCTGATCGAAGTCCCCGAAACTTTCGTCCGGCCAGACCCGGCTGCGCAACTCCTCCCGGTTAATGACTTCGCCCGGACGTTCCAGCAATATCTCCAGCAGTTTCAGCGGCTGCTGCTGCACTCTGATTTTCATACCCGATTTGCGCACTTCACGCGACTGGAGAGAAACCTCAAAGGTGCCGAATCGCACGACGGAGTTGGGCTTTAGAGGTTCCATAGCGTTTGGTGCTTTGCACAGGAGTCTAGCACTTCATCGCCGATACTGCTGAACCGAGGATAGATGCGTGGTTAACTCATTTGCCCACAATTACTTAACAGGCGATGCGTTGGATATGTGGAAAAAGTCCTCAGTTAATTGACGGTGGGAGACTCACGCGTCAAAGTGGGCTGCAACCTGTGATTCGAACTAATTCATTCGTGCTGATTCTGGAGAAGGCCATGAATCGTATTGAACTTAGCTCACGAGACATTCAACCGACGGGAGGGTTCGAAGATCTGGCCATGCCCCTGTTCGATTCCCTTTACAACTTCGCGCGCTGGCTGGCACAAAACTCGAACGATGCGGAGGATCTTGTCCAAGAAACCTATCTCAAGGCTTTACGCAGTTTCGCGTCGTTTCAGCCCGGCACCAATTTCCGCGCATGGATGTTTCAAATCCTGAGGAACAGCTTTTTAAGTTCGCGCTCAAAACTTGAATGGCGCATGACCATAGACCTGGACAGCGACGAGGATGGACCTCAACTGGCTGTTGATTCGGAAACTCCCGAAACCATTCTAATGAATCGCGCTCACTCCGAAACCGTGCAACGGGCTATCGCGGACCTGCCGGTGCATTACCGGGAGACGCTACTACTCTGTGAAGTGGAGGAAATGACATACCTGGAGATCGCGGAAGTTTTGTCCATCCCAATAGGAACGGTCATGTCGCGACTCGCCAGAGCCAGGAAAGCAATTCGCAAGTCACTTGTTGTCGATCCCGGGGAACCACTATCGAGAAACTTGTCTCATCCTATCGCGATGCACTAGGAGGAAAATGCATGGCAGCCAGTACCTTGGCAGCAACCTCAAGCATCTCAACAGCAAAACCACGATCGGGTTCGAGGGAGCGGATTTTGGTCATTGAGCACGATGACGCGTTGCGGACGGTTCTGCAGCGGCTTTTCTCCTCAGAAGGATATGAGGTGGACGTCGCCTTCGATGCCGTGTGCGGTTTGGAGAGACTTCGCCAAGAAGTGCCAGCCGCAGTAATCCTCGATCCGCCGCGTCCCGGATCTTCGGGGTGTGATATTTGCAAGAAGATCGCGAATCTGGTTCCTGGCCTACCCTTCGTGATTCTGAGCGCGAGTTCAGATGTCACCAACAAGGTGCTTCTTCTCGAAATGGGTGCCGATGATTACGTGACCATACCTTTTAGCCCGCGGGAACTCGTTGCACGTGTACGCGCATTAACCAGGCGTGCCTCTCGTTTTAGCCCGGAAGACACGGACGTATATGTCTTTGCGGACGTGGTGGTAGATTTTTTTAAGACTGAAATCACCCGTGGCGGCGAGAAAGTCATCGTCACTCCAAAAGAATTCAAGACGCTGGAGTTCTTGACCAAGAACGCACAACGAGTGATTTCGCGGGAAGAACTTCTCAATGAAGTTTGGAGCTACCAAAACTACCCACACACGCGGACGGTGGACAACCATATGTTGAGGCTACGTAAGAAACTTGAGAGCGACCCTTCACACCCGCTACACTTTCTCACAGTGTATGGCCGGGGCTATAAATTCTTGCCTTAGGCAGGACACGTCTGCCATGGCAGGGCTGCCCGCCCTTACTTAGGCTGGATCAGCGGAGAGCTCGCCTACGGCGCGCCAGACTGCGAAGAACTGAGCCGTCGTGACGAGGTTCTTCTTGCCGTAGTAAACAGTCAGCGGCAACCGACCTTGGCTGAGCACGGCAGCTGGCGTAAGTCCGATCTTAGCGAGCCCTATCCAAGAGGCGTTCGCGGCTTTGAAACGGTCTGGCACGTGGACGGTCATTTCTTCTCTCTCGCTGGCATTTCGCCTGGAAGCAATCGCGCTGTCAGGACATTCCTCGGGTTAGCCGATGATCGCTTTGGGTTCCAGGAACTCCTGCAGCCCGAAGATCCCGCCTTCCCGACCGATCCCCGATTGTTTGAACCCACCGAAGGGAGCAAACGGATCGTGACTTAATGTGTTGATCAGGACGCGGCCGGCGGCGAGTTTGCGCGCCACACGGGTGGCTCTTTCCGGGTCCGCCGAGCTTACGTAGGCGATAAGGCCGAATTCGGTGTCATTGGCGATTTCAATGGCCTCGGCTTCCGTCTTGTACGTCAGTATCGACAGGACCGGTCCGAAGATTTCTTCCTTCGAGATACGCATCTCGCGGGTGACGTTGGCAAACACGGTGGGCTTGATGAAATTCCCACCTTCAAGTCCCTGGGGATGACCTTCCCCGCCGATGACGAGCTCCGCACCTTCCTCGATCCCAGACTTGATGTAATCCTGCACGCGCTTGTACTGCCTTTTGCTGGCCAATGGGCCGAGGGTGACGTCCTTGTCCCTCGGATCGCCCATTTTGATTTTTTCGACGGCCGCCTTGGCCAATCGCTTCACTTCGTCGAGTCGGTCTTCCGGCACGATCAGACGCGAAGCCGCAATGCAGGCCTGCCCGTTATTCAGGTAGCAGGCGTTGATGGCCATCGGGATCGCCGTGGAGAGATCGGCGTCGTCCAGGATGATGTTGGGCGACTTGCCCCCGAGCTCCAGCGTCAAGCGCTTCATCGTGTCCA